>ULNE01004875.1_pt1 | contig 26543 bp, 14 predicted proteins | sample 1951831 | NCBI WGS metagenome assembly ULNE01 (sample SAMEA4835568, study PRJEB28245) | human gut metagenome | biome: gut microbiome; material: fecal sample | place: Denmark | collected 2008 | reverse complement strand
AAATCACTATCTCTTAACTGCCAATATCCTTGTGTAGTAAACGCAGAATTATCTACAGAATATCTTCTACGACAAGTAACGTTTCCACTACCGTTCACATATAATTGCACCCTAATATCTGCAGTTTCATTAGTACCATCTTGATTGATATCATCAGAAACACTCCTACGAGTTACAGTAACGTATTCTTGTGTAGAATTGTCTATATTAACTCCTTCTTTAAAATGTGTCTGCCAGTTACATTCAAATAGACCAGAAGCAGTCGAATCAACTACTGTGCTTAGACCGCCAATAGCAACGCCATTACCATATTTGGCAATGTTAATCGTGCGTTCAGACACGCCTAAAACTATGGATTTATTGTTTGTATTATATGAATCTTGAATAATTGCCTTGACAGTGTAGCTTGAAGATGTTGCAAAATCTCCATTGTACACACCAGTATAAGTGTTTGATGTATTATCTGTGTCCAAAACTGTTATTGTAGAAGCATAATCATCTTTGCTACTACATAATTTAACTGTACGAGTATTTGCTCCATCAACAGAAGCATAACTAGTTTTAATAACAATTTTTGCATAAGTACCATTATTATCTAAAACACCACTAGCATTACATCTTTGTGCAGAAATAGAATTAATCTGTGGTGCTGCATATTCATATACATTTACGGATACAGTTTTGTAATCCGAAATTCTACCCCTAGCGTCTTTGGCTGCAACCTTATACTGAACTGCTCCAGACGTTTGAATAGTGCTACTTGTACGAGTGTTACTTGTACTGTTATATGTGCCTGATGAGCCTGAGATATTTGCGCCCTTAAAGACATATGAGCTAATTGAAGATCCACTACCCGCAGATGCAGAAGCTACTAATTTAATTTTTGATTTACCCTGCACGTACTTATTATTCAAACCACTAACTAATGTAGTACTCACCGATGACACCGTAGGTTTAATACTAGATGGCACGTTAACAGTTATTTCTTTGTAAATACGAGCAATATAATCAGAATCATTGTTTGCAGAATCCAAATAGGTATAAAGAAAAACTTTCATTTTGGTGCTTGTAGTTTTAGGCAACCAGCTATGTGGAATTGTATATGCAAATGATGTTGTACCTTTTGCAATCCACCCACTAGTGTATTTTGAGCTACCATCTATTTCAAATCTAATTTTATGCTTAAATGTAGAACTGGATGGTGTTATTGTTGATGTTAATGAAGAGCCTGTATTTACACTTGATGGAATAGATAATGCCGAAGAACGTGGTATAGTGCCTAAAGTAACTGATTTAGAAGCAGTTAAATCAGACACGTATGTTCCACCATAAGTACCATTAAATTCCATATTGGCTTTAATTGTAATACTTTTTGTACCATCACTATTATGAGGTACCGTGACAGTGTATTCTGTGACCTTGGTTGTTTGTAATACTGAAGTGTTATCAATATTAAAGCTGTATGCCCAATTCTTCTTATTTCCATTAATAGTAATATAAGAGTCAGACAGTGCAGAACCCCTTAGACCGTAACTTTTAACATAAACCTTTGCCGTCACGCTAGACGTATTTGCACTAATATTATCAGTTGATGACCATGCCACATAAAGGCTTAATCCATTGACTGATCGTGACGAAAAATTTCCTGATGCCATAATATTACCTCCTCATTAGTTCAATACAGTAAAGCTAAAACTACCGTTATCTTCAATTGTCATATACATATTTCCTAGATTAATAGTACCTTGAACATTTAAATTATTTTCTACAGTTACCTTTGGAGCAATTAACTGGTTGTTCGCAAGGGTAAGCAACTTGTCTGAATCCTGATAAAAAGCAAGTTCCGTATTTGTAAACAAACTAGTAAACGGACTGATTTCTCCGGAATCAGTTTTTGCACCTATTTGCAATCCTTGAGAATTAATGCGAACGTATTGTGATAAATTGTTCAATGTTTCATGTATATCGTCTAATTCCATATCATACTTTAATGTTGGAGTCCAATCATCCGCATTATAAGTCGTATTACTAGTTTGTGCCTGTAATAATGTTCCTTGTAAATATGTCCCATGGTCTTCATCAGAATTAGTAATCCACAAGTCACCAACATTATATTGCGAAGGTCTACTTGTATATATCTTGTTGTTCGAATCTGCATCTGCTGAAATCCAGTTTTCTTCTGCTGCGTCCCAAATAAACATCATATATGTGCCATTGTCATTCTTTTTAATCCATATTTGTCCATCTTGTACATTCTGAGGAGCCGTATCAGAAATAATAGGATCGGACGTGTCTGTTAATGTCAATGTATCCATTATTAAGAAACCATTTTCTTGACTTTCAACATCACACTTAAAGGTGGCAGTTGATGTAAAATCATTTGCTGATATAATTTTAACTTTTTCAGATTGTCCCATTGGAATATCGCTACCATTGGTATTTATTTGGCTCCAATAGTAAGATAGTTGTTGTAAATTATCAGATGGTTCCCAAGTAGTTCCATTATATTTTTTCAATGTAACAGTTTCATTGTTACCATCAATGGAATACCAATAGTCATTTGTATTAGGATTTTGTGGCTCAATAATAGAAACTGGGCCGAGCAATGGGTCTACTTCTCCGTATTGGTTGTATATTAATATATATATAATCCAATAATATTTTTTAGTAAAAATATTAATATTACTTGATATGCATATAACGATGTTATATGTATCACTTTTATCTTCAACCATAATAGTTGCTGTATACGTGTTACCGTTGTAAATCATGTCGCACTTATAGTTTTTAAATTTATTTACGTCATCACGAGTAACTATATATGAAGATGAAGTGCCCTCTTGTATCAACGACCATTCTGCATCATTTTGTTCATACCATCTATATGTTGCTTCTCCTGTTTGTATCTGTGTGCTTCCAACGTATGCAACAGTTTGTAGAGTAATAGATTCTATTGTGTTGGATAAAACATATCCATTAGGGGCATACAACTGAAAAGTTACACTTGCATTTTCTGATGTTGAGGTTGCACCAGATACAATTAAAGAAAAAGATACTTTTTCAGTTGCAGTTAACCCGTCTGCTGTGGTAGCAGTACAAATATATGTAATGATTCCACTTGAAGAAGTAGATAAATTGTTGGTACTTACTGTTAGAATCCCATTAGAAACAGTTTCTCCTGAAATTAAATTAACAGGAGTTGCCCCACCATCTTGACGTTTCCATGTAATAGATTCAATAGAAGTTGTAACGTCTGCTGAATTTAAAAATACTGTTGGTGTCAAAATTAAATTTGTCGTCTCCCACGAAGGAGAATAAGTTGCTGGATTTTCGCTATTATTTTTAACCTGCACTACAGGTAAATTGTATGCAATACTGATTGATAAATTCTGAGAATCTGTCATATCAATAAAGGTTTGCTGATTTGACATAAGTCCAACTATCATATTATGTTCCTCCGTAATTATGTAGTAATTAAATAAATATTATTGTACATATTCTATATCATGACCTTTCCAATCTGATAACACAATTTCTCTAAAACAATGCTGAGTATCTGCTAATTCATTTATTTTATTAAATATTTCTTGTTCATCTGGTATTAAATGCCCAGACCTGATACGAAGTATTTTAAATCCTTTTGATTGCAAAAACTTATCTCTTTTAATATCTTGTTGTTGGTCTTGATGCCAAAACCACCCATCATATTCAACATCAATACTAGTATCATTTACACAAACAAAAATATCCAACAAACAGTTACTAAACACATAATTCAGTGCCGCATTTGGATATTTGTTTTTAATAATTTCATATACTTTTATTTGCTGCGTTGAAGTTTTAATATTTCCATTCTGAGAAATTGTTTTCATAGCTTTTTCTTTCACAAAAATGCTTTGGTTGGGAAAATCAACACCATACCTTTCAAGACATGTTTGTCTTGTTTTGGTTTTATATTCATCTGTTTGTGAAAAATACTCAACACCATATTTGTTTAAACATGTTAATTTAATTTTATTTTTAATTTCTTCCGATTGAAAAGGATTTTCAACACCATATTTTTGCAAATTAATATTTTTAATTTGATTTTTAATATTATTATCTTGAAAAACACATGGCACACCATATTTTAAACGATTTGATTGTTCTGTTTTTTTATTTTTGCACTTAATACAAACATCAATATCAAGTATATCAAGGTTGTGTTTTTCTAAATAATCATAATATGGTCTTTCGATAAGACATCCACATATATCACAAACTATTTGAACTATAGCATGACTTCCGGCTGTTAAATGTTCTACTGGCACTTTAATACTTGTGCCAGTTTTAACATCGTACCCAAGCTGCTTATAGTGTTGAAAATTTTTACTACCTATTTTTACTTCAACTAACTGTTCACTAACTAGCATCATCATAATCTCCATTTACGTAGTTTCAACATCTACTTTACAATATATTGTTGCATTTTTTTCTACATCTAGATGTGTAACAACTATTGATTTCATTCCAATATGTTTAGAATTCCATATACTGTCGCTTGAAGAATCAGCGGATGTACGAATCCATTTAAATTTGCTACTACTAATAGTATTTGTTTTATCTTCACCTTGATTGTAAATTTTACAAGTTAATGTAGCTGTTTGACTTTTATCAGTAAAAACTGTTGGTCCATCAGAAACAATTTCAATTGTCCAACTAACCGCCTGTTGAAAATCATTTTTTGTTGCATATGTACTACTACCATCTGCTCCAAGAATTTCAACTGAGCCATTTGAATTTACTTTAAACGTCCCGCCTTCTCCCCCGATTTCTAGCGAACCACCTTTAATCTCCGATCCTTCAATATATCCACCAATCATGCAATCAGTAAGAATACCCCATCTTTTTTCACCTTTTACATTAAATGCTCCAAACACGCCCTTGCTAGTATTCCAGTTATCATTCGTAAATACAAGCTTATTGTTACTCAGAAGAAACTGTTCTGGTTCATATGTATTCTCAGTACCCTCAACTAATTTACGACCCAAAATTCCCCGAGAATCCCACGAGATACTTTGATTAGACGTGCTACCAACCTGTAAGGCTGCATCTTTTAATCCATCCTTAATAGCTTTATCTAATGCTGTACTTTTTTCAACCGCTTTTTGCCAACTTGACGAACTCGCTGCAACAGTTTTACCAGCTGTCACTGCTTGCTGCAACAAATCTGCTGTTTTATCAACTTCATCTTTTGTAGTAACTAGATCACCAAATGTGCAAGAAAAATCTGACAAATTATCAAAATTAATAGAGACCTCTAATAAACGAGCTCTCTTAATATAATTCTCTCTTAATTCAACTTTTACAAAATTTCCTAGTTGGAATTGTTCTCTTAGCGGTAAAAATTCAGGTATAGCCATAATATTTGCCATATCTATACTGAATGACAATTTAGGTTGGCAAATCTTTTTAAGTTCCTTTGTTGCCTCTTGCAACAATGTTTTTTTAATTGAAATTTCTTCTTCTTCTGATTCATACCCTGTTAAAATAATATTGTCATTAGTATATTCATCTTCTCTAATGAAAGGAGATAGTCTTATTAGCTCTCCTTCTGTAAAGAAATTTTCCATTGCTGATTGCTTTTTTAAACTATTCATTCTAGATAAATTAACGCCTTGTGAACGACTATAAGCAATGTATGGAATACCATTGTCACCAATATACACAGCATATTCATTTTTTAAATCTCTTCCAATAGTGAAACGAACAATACCAAATTCTTGTTCGTACCCAACAAGCGTAATAGTTCCCTCCTGATACTCTTCAGGGAAATACTCAGCAATAACGCTCATTAAATTTTCAGAATTGACCTTATCCTTTGTAAAATAGCGGGATTTGACAGCAACACCATTTAATAAATATGATGCTCGTAATTCTTTTTCAAGTAGAACTTCCTGTACTACTTGTAATTTTTCATAGTTCTCTATATACCGAGCATAATTTTCATAATCGCTCTGATTCTCATTATTCTCTGTTGGGTCATACTCTATCCATGCCCCGTTCTTATAGATATAAAGCTTTAATGGACTGCTATCAGTATCAAGCCATTTTGTACCAGCGGCTATTTCTCCAGTTGGTTGTGTATCACTAGCAACACACTGGTTCCCTTCTTTTGAATAATAACCTTCAGTTTGCACAATAAAGATTTTAGTATAAACAGATTGCTTTTCTTGAAGAAGTTTAATACCATAATCTTGTACATTTTCTTTTTTTGTTTCGTCTTTGACGAGACATAAGTAAGCACCCAAAATACCAATTGATTTAACGGTATAATTATTTAATCCTAAATAATTAGCTGTTAATACTTCTGTTACCCATTGTCTTAAAGAATATTCTACTGAAGAAATAACACCTGTTGCCGCATTGGTTATAGTTCTACGAATTTTATAAACTGACTCCTCACTATTATAATAAACACGAATAATTGCACTATCAGAATCAGCATTTTCTAAAGTTAATAGTACGTTATCTGTTTTATTACATTTTGTATCTTCTTTAACATGGTATAAATCTAATTTCTTTTCTAAGGATGTTTTTGCAGCATTAATCGCCGTTTCTTTTTCGTTATCGGAAGCCCCATCCTCGTACACAGGTCTGTACAAACAATATAATAATTGAAATTTATCTCCGATGCGTAGCACATCTTGCGATATGGGAATAGCATTCATTAAATCACTATATTCATTATAAGCAGCCACCCACGCGGACATATAATTCGTATATTTCTCTGTGTTACTTTCCACTTGACTGATATATTTATTATATGCAATATATAAATCATTACCTAGCCACATAGGGTCATTGTAAAAAGATAAATTCATTATGTTACTTTCGCCTAGATTTACATCACGAATTGCCAGTCCGTCTCCACCAGTTACTTTTAATTTTGTCCTTATTTCGTCAGTAGAATACTTAATATCAATTTGTGACGCCAAGTTTTCTCTAGAAATAAATACGTCAGTATCCCAGCGAGTTTGAATTTCATTATTATCAGTAATTCCATCTTCTTCGGTTGCGTAAAAATTAGCAACCCCATTAATTGAATCCCACTGTATCACATATTGAAAAGTTTCTGCAGCAGTATTACATAAAAAATCATATACTGAAATTCGATCTTCGCTAAAAGTACGCTCTTGAAACCATAAGTCTGAATCCACTGTTCCAATTTTCCATTCAGGGATATAATTAAAAACAATGTGTAATAAACTTAAGGCCGGATTAGATGGGTTATAAAATCTGATATTAGGAAATGCTTTGATATATAATTGTTCATCATATTCAGCAAATGCGTTTGCGTCTGTAATTTTCACTTCAGTATAAACATAGGAATCATTGTCTGTATATTCCTTAATAAAATATCGTTCATATGGGTCAAATGTAGTCGGAGCATTTACATATGGTCTATCTATAGAATAATCCACACCATTTTTTTGCATATGATAAATGTATTCCAAAGAGTCATCTTCACCAGTATTAACTCTAAACGTATCAAGGAATTTTGTGCTTGTAGAATACTCTAATGAAAAGCAAGAAACTGTTTTACTATCATAATCGTTTAAATTTTCTTGAACATCTTGAATAATAAAATGCCCTATACCGAGAATATAAATGACACGCAAAGAATCAATTAATGGATAATATAAGTTCTCTACACTCTTGCCTTGTATTGGATCATTATACGTTTTCGCAACAGAAAATTGAATCTCAGAATAGGTATTAAATTTAAAAGCACCTGAAAAATCATAAATCTGTAGCTCTCCTATAATCTCTTTATTTGGTTGACATAGAAAAACCGAAGGTGGAGTATAATTCTCAAATAAATTTGATGGTAAATTCATAGTTACTCCTCCTTTGAATTATAACTGTCCGACCTTACGTGGTTCAGACCATTCAATTTTAATTACACAATTTCCAGACACTGTAATATTATTTTCTCCATTAATAAAATAAGGAAACTTCCAATTAAAATCATTACCAAAAACTCGCAAGGGCGTATTTGAACTTGCAATAACTCGATTGGTACCATCCAAAGTTATCACTTCATTTTTATAGCAACCCGTAATAATAGATTTTGTAATAGTAATCTTTTCATCTTTGGTGTAAATATTAGATATTTCTACACCATTGCCAACCTTGCCTATTAGTTGCCAGCTGTAACTTTGATCGTTGTACACCCCTTTGTATATGCTCATATCACTAGAACTCAAATAATATAAGCCTGTTGTGTCAGCATTGGGAGTTTGATTCTCAATACTACCAGAAAAAGTACCAGCCAAAGTATATTTTTGCCCATCAATATTCACGCAAAGAACAGTTTTATCCAAACCACTTTTTGGGTCTTTATACGTATATCTATAGACCGTATTAGGCATCATATCAAAAGTAGATTGCATAGGGTCTTCTGTTGTATCCAAATAAATACTATTGCCAATCATAAGTGTAATTTTTGGATATAGTTTCTTCTCTTCTTCGTCGCTACGACACTTAATTAAAATACTCTCTGAAGAACCTACTTCTTTTTCTATTACCTTTATTGAAGAGTAAGCGTATGGAGATATATTTTCAAACTCACACACATATCCAATTACTCGATTATTAGTTATTTTTTGTTGCTGCAAAGTAACGATGTTGCCATACAAGATATACGATATAACTTCGGTGTCATCTTTGTATATTTCAAGTTTTTGCATTTCACTACTACCAGACAGCCAAGATAACATACGTCTATTTTCCCAGTCATTGAAATCACTAAAATCATTTTTGGCGAACGTCAATGTCGCCGTTAAAGGTTGATTGTATTTATAGCCATGTATTCTTTTATATGAGCCATCCCAGCTAGTGGATGATACTACTTCTTTATTTAAAAAACTGTCAGTTTCACCATTATCATCAGAAAATGTAATATCGACAATGGCGTCAAAATCTATATTAGTCTTATTTCTAAATCTAATTTTGTACGGAGATATCACGCCACAATCACCGTTCCTTTCTAACTACTACTATATTTATATAACAAAAGGAGGGACATCTCCCTCCGATTGTTATATAGTATTTTATTGTCCAACTCTTTTAATTCCATAATTAAGTTTTCTTGCAAATATGTCAAGCTGTTCTTGTACAAGTTTCTTAAGTTCAGGAATAGTTTCTTTTGTTGCATTTTCCACTTTCAATAATGTATCGAAGGTTAGTTCAATATTATTATTAGTAGAAATATCAGGAATAGATACTTTAACTAAGTTGTTACCAAGCTCATTTGTTGGGGTTTGAGCAAGATCAAATATGCGCTTTGTAATATCTGCTGGTACAACACTAGTACCTTTACGCATAAAGGAAAGATTTCCTGAAGCACCAGGGATAAGAACAAGTTCATCACCGAACTGTGGTTCATCGGTAATCGCCCATTGGTCTTTAGAGATACCCATTGTACCTTTTGCATAAAATGCTTTGGGCAATGTTTTTTTCATATCAGTATATCTTTTAATACCTTGGTTCATCATAGACGATCCACTTTGACCGCGCAAGTTATCAATTTTTTTATCAATATAACTAATCATAGCAGCTCTAGTTGCCACACCATACAAACCATCTTGCACTTTCATTGTTTCATTTCCGTTTTGATACATAATCCTCTGTGCTTTCTTGATAGCTGCACTAGTAGCAGGGCCTAGCTTGCCATCAACGGTCAATCCTGTGCTAAACAATGAATTCAAAACACTTTGCAATGCCTTCACATCGGCTTCCGTATACTTGGTATGTTGAGATCCAATTGGTGGATATGACGATGTAGGTTGACTGGTTTTAGTACTTCCACTATTTCCTTTTCCTCCATTATCACTCGTACCAGTACTATTAATAGTATCAGCTATGCTCTGTGCATTATTGGCAGCATTATTCATGCTATTAATAGCTGTCACAGCATCGTTTGCTTTATCAATAATCCTTTGAATGAGATTTTGAACATTACTAGACCACAAGCTCCAGGGATCGTCTGAAGGCGCAGTGACATTTGAGGGAACAACATCGGCAAAATCATCAGATTTGTTTATAACGTCGTTCAATGCATCTATAACCACTTGATTAAATTCTTCCGCATTATTTACTCCCTCTTGGAAAGCGATTATTAAATCATTTGTTAACTGTTCTTTTTTGCCAGAGGCGTCATCAGCTACACTTTGTAGGGCATACATTATTTCTGGAGCAAATGTATTTTGTGCATACTCTTTAACTGTCTGCCAAGGCAATTGTAAATCAGAAGTTAAAGGAGAAGTAGCTTCATTAACAGTCACTCTGACAGATTCCACAACACCTTCGACACTTGTTTGGAACAGACCCGCAGCCAATGAACCATTACCGAACAGATTGTTAATTTGTTCAGTAATTATACCACTATAGATTCCTGTTTGGTTAGTGAAGTCGGCTAAATCGAGAATGCCACTTTCTTTATATGCTGTAGCTTGCAGCGCGGCATTTTGCCATGGGAGCATTAGGTAATCTGACAAAGTTACGCCGTATTCTGACGAAACATTATTCAAGCCTGTCAGCACTGAATCTGCATTGACAAGCACTTGTGCCATACTATCAGCTACTATTTTTTCTACATCTTTTAAAGCTTCACGGAGTTGTTTAACATAGTCTTCTTTTGATTTGGTATAGCTGTCAAGTTCGTCATCATATGCATTGCTTTGCGAATCCATAGCATGGTCGTAGTATGTATCGTTAAGTGATTCTCTGGCTTCGCGCAACTGAGCTTCTAATTTCGACCTCTGTGCAATGGTTGCAGCATCTGTCGATCCCGACATTGCTGCTATTTTGCGCTCAAGTGTGGCTATATCTTTTGTCTGAGATTTAATATCTTTTCTAAAATTATATAGATCACGTTCGGCATCTAACTCTTTTTTCTTCAAGTCTATTAGTTTAGTGTAAGCATCAATTTCTTTTTGAATACCCTGCTCAATCATATCAATACGAGCTTCATTAATGTCAATAATAGCATCTTTTGCATCTTTGTATGCGTTGATGCTTTCCCATTGTCCATCTTTCAGTTCCATTAATTTATCATAATAGTCCTGTTCGCTCATTGTACCTTTTTGGTATTCTTCTTCAAGTTTTTCTATTTCTTTTGCATATTCGGCCGCCTGTTCTTTGGCTATCGCCATCTTCTGAGTCATTAGTCCAAGAGACATAATGCCTTCTTCTGTCCAAGAACCATCCTCAAGAGCAACATCTTCATCAGATATAAGACCATAAACATTCTCAAGCTCGTCACAAACATCCCGTATCCTCTTCAAGAACTCATCAAACTTCTCAAAACTCATTTCTTGTATGGTCTTGTTCCATTGAGCCATTGCTGTTTCGGACGCCAATACTTCTTTTTCTAATGCACGAATATCTGCTTGAGCCTGAACCCATTCATCGTCCTCTGCAGTATAACCATTAGCTTCCATTTCAGCAAGTTGACTACGAAGTGATTCGAGACTTGCCATATTAGATGCTTGTCTTTGCTCTTCGTTAGCAATAAGTTCTTCGTACATTTCTGCAGGGACAGTTATGCCCAGTGCTTCGAGATAGTTCATATATTCTTCTATATATGACTGTCTATCACTGAATACGTCATTAACATTACTGAATGCATCTTTTATATCATTGAACTTTTCAACAGATAAAGCATTTATTTCTTGCGCAACCTCGGCAATCTGATACTGGAATTCATTTGCCGCAGAAGTGCAATCATTAATTGCGTTGACCATTTCAAGCCATTGAGAATCGCCAACTTGAATGTCGCCGCTAGCAATTGCTTCAGCTAATTGTCTTTCCAGCTCGGCTTTTTTGTTCAGAGTTACTTGAACTTGTTGTTCCAGCTGGCTGGTTTGATAATCTAAAATTTCTTTTGGAATACTTATACCATATAAGTCTGCGTACTTCTTGTAATATTCTGCATTATCATAATTACCTTGATAAACGTTGGCCAAATTATCATATGCTTCTGATGTATTATTGAATCTATCTAAATGTGCTTGTTTTTTGTCTTGCTTATACTGTTCTTTTTTTATTTTGCTTTGGCGAATATCTGCCTCTTTTTCATAGATAGTTTCCAACATATCATAGATATCTTCTTCTGTCAGTGCTTCGCCATTTTCATCAATGCCCTTTTGTAGTAATGCCTTCAGTCTAGTAATTTCATTTTGATTACTTTGAATTTTCGCATCTTCTTCAGCACTTAACTGGTTATAAGTTTCAGGAGAAATAGTAGCATATTCATTACGAAGCTTTAAAAGCTCAATTTCATCTTCAAGAGCTTCTATGCGTTTGTCATGTAAGCTTTGCTCTTTACTATATGCTTCATCTATTTTGTTAAAGACATCAATATAAAGTTGAGCTATCTTTTTTTGAAGCTCTACGACGGATATTGCTGTCTCTTGAATAGAATGCTCGACCTCCCAGATGGCATCGGCATATTCATACCACTCGTCGGAGTTTTTAGCTACAGTTGACATCTGAGCGAGTAGTTTTTTTCTTTCTTTTTCATAAAGTGCTAACTTCTGCTGTTCGAGCTTAATCTGTTCTTCGTATAAATTTCTACTAACTTGTTGGTCGGATGCTTCTAGACGAGATATTTCGTTTTCAATATACGTTTTCTGATTTTCGAGTAAGGAAATTTTATTCTCGTATTCCTTTTTGAGTTTTTCAAGGGCAGAATCAGAACTTTTACCACTTTTGTCGGCATACTTATCGCCTGGTGTTTCACTAAAATCATAATAATTTTTAAAACTGTCTACAGAGTCTATACCTTCGAGTATCTCAATTTGCGCCTCAAGCTCTTCTTTCTTTTTTTCAAGTGCTTCTGTTCCTACATCACGTGCAGAATTAACTTTCCAATTTAAAGCATCTAATGCTTCCTGTTGGGCAATTGTCGCCCGTTCGATATAATCATCTACATCAATTTTCTCTCCGTTTGCTGCACGAGTATATGCTTCAGTCATAGTAGTTAAATAAGCCATACTACCCGCTAACTGACGAACCGCTTGGTTAGTAGATTCTTCCATAGTCATTGCCATCTCGTCAGATGTTTTAGTTGCTTCAACCATAGCAAGTTGCTCTTCCACCGTCGATAATGCATTTTGAAGATTACTCTTAATTAAAGAGAGTTTATCTTCAACTAAAACTTCTGCAGCATTGCCTACTAAACGAATATTACCATTTTCGATTGATAAAATTTCATTCCATCTATCAGTGGTATTAATAATATCTAGCGTAGTAACAACAGAAATTCGACCCGCATTATTCATTTGGGTTTGAGCGGTATTTAAAAGGTCCATAGCAGATGCAACTTCTTCTAATGCCGCTCCAAATTCTGAAAATGTATCAATAACACCAGACAACTCATCGCTAATATTGCTAAATTCTGTATTATTTAACTCAACAATTTGCGCTTCTATTACTTTTAGGCCAGCAAGACTACCAGCATGACTTAAAGAATTGACCGCTTGATTTAAAGTCAACTCTCCATTTTTAACCTGTTCTGATAAAGACATAAAAGTATTTCTACAATCTTCATCAATACCTTTTAAAACTTTAGAGAATTGAGCACTTTGCGCCTTCCATTGTTTACTTGCTTCGTCCCATTCGAATAAATCGTCCCAGTTTATTTCTTCTGTGACACCATCTTCTAACTCAATTTCAAACGGTAAATAATACAAATCTTGAAGATTATGGATTTCTTCTGCCACATTTACGGCTTGATCTATTGCGTCTTCCCCTTCAAATGTCGCACCAATTTTAAGATTTAAGTCATCTTCGCGAACTCCAGAAATAATATCTTCCGCGTATCTTTGTAATTCTTCTGGACCTAATACTCTACTACCATCAGGAAGGATTGGCGTAAAGTTCATCGCAATAGTGCCGTTTTCATTTGAATATGTACTACTAAAGACTGTTGCGGTGCCTTCACCAGCATCTTCCCAGCCGACCCGAACCAATTCTGAAGCGTCTATTAATGGCCTGTTAAGTAAATCTACATTTCCATCATTAGCATATTTTTTTAATTCTTTTTCAATTTCCGACCTATCTATGGCAATTCGTTTTAAAATATCAATAGCCTTTGCGTATTGGTTTGTGATACCACTTATGGAATTTGAATCAAAAATACCTTCTTCTAATACAAAATAATCAAGAGCATCTTGCAATTCTACACCATGCTTTTTTAACGTATCTACAAGCTGTTGGTTGTTGCTAATGATGTTTTTAATTTCTGATGCAGCTAATTTATCACCGTCTTTTAGTTTTTCTACATATTTGTCTATACTATTAGATATTTCGGAGAACTCATCTTTTGAAAAAACAAACTCAATTGCATTTGCTTTAGCCCCGTCGCTACCATAAATATTTTCCCATTTATGTTTGTATTCATAGTAAAAATCTAAAAGCTCATCATAGCCATCACCATAAACGATTCCTTCAAGATTAAACCCCAGCTCATTAAAAGTATTATCAATATACTCTTCTGTTTCAGTAATTTCTTTTTCTATGTCTTTTAAATCTTTTTTAAGCTTATCGGCATCTGAGTCAAATTCCCACCACAAGAATTTCTTTTTAGTACCATCTGCGGTAGTCAATTCTGTTTCAATACGCTCTTTTTCTTTTATTAAATCATCGTATCCCGCAATTTCCTTAGATAGTTTATCTTTTGTTGAAATACGATTGCCAATAAGTTCTTCTCCAACGCCTGCCACGGCACCTGTAATACCACCTACAATAGCGCCAGGAATTGCGCCAACACCACCAATAAAAGCACCTGCTGTTGCGCCTGTAATCGCCCCTTGCAATGCCCTATTTGCGGCGTTTGCAACAACATCATACCATTTCCCATTATATGATGTTTCTTTTAATTGTGACTCTATAGTTTCAGCAGCCTTTGCATTTACTCGTTTTTTTGTTCTTTCCTCTTCTCCCTTTAATAGCTTTTGTCTTCTTTGTAGCTCCGCATTCGTTTTTTGTAATTTTTGTAATTCTTCTTGTTGTACAAATGACAAAGACGGTAGTGCAAGGAGTTCATCCATGCGCTCTTGCGTCGTTTCCAATTCTGAATTTACAGAATTAAGCTCTGATTGAATATCTGAGAGTTCGGATTTTAATCCAGAAAGTTCTTCTTCAAGCTCTTCGGTTGTTGTCACGACAGCATCAACTATCTTGACAATGGCAAAAATAGCAGCACCAATTGCCAACAATGGCCATATGGTAGCTAATAATGCTTTCAATGTACCAATTAGTCCTACTGCTGCACCCTGAGTTGTTAATAAAGACATAGCCACGGCACCCTGAGATGCTGTTAAAGAACCATTAGCTACAGCTTGTTCAATAGTAGCTGCCGTTAATGTTTGCGTTGTTTTACCAAGACCTAACGCAGAAACAATAGCTCCTGCCTCAGATGCTGCAACTCCATTGGTAGTTAATATTTTAGTAGCTCGCGCAGCAGTTAACGCCGTTTCTTTAGCTATTAATCCAGAAGCAAGTGCCATTTGTGTTGCTTCTGAAGTTGTTAATTTACCAGTTGCTACGGCTTGTTGAAGCATAGCAAGAGTGACTTTTTGAGATGAGGACGACAAACCTAATTTTGTAATAATATTCTGTTGTTCAACCTCGTTTAAAGCAGTAGTCGCCAATAATGCTTTTGCCTCCTCGGCAGTTAATGAAACTTGCGACAATACTAATCCACTCATTGTTGCTTGACGAATAGCTTCCGAAGTTGTCAAAGAGCCATTTGCTACTGCTTGTTCTAATGTCGCTGAAGTTAACCGTTGAGTACCTTGTACTAAAGTGTTAATAGTTTTTGGGAAATTTGCTATTTTAGCATTTGCGTCAGTTGCAAATTTAGTCAAATCTTGTAAAAAGACTATTGGTCCCGTCTTATTTTTGATCATAGAAACGGCACCTAGAGCAATTAAAGCTGTAGTTAATAAGCCAATTTTATCAATTGTTTGAATTATAATAGTACCAAAGCTTACAAAACCCTTAATCCAGCTATCATCTAAGGTATTGCTCCACATCGTTTGGACAGCGTTAGTGAATTGGTCGAGCTTGCCTTGTATACTGTCTAAATATTTTTCATTCTCGGCATACGCAGAGCCCTCGGCTCCAAGTGCATCAACATATGCATTTTCGAGGTCTACTTGGTTACTAAGTATAGCAGCCGCAGTATTGGCTCTATTTTTCAATTATATTCAATTAGGTTCGCAACACCTAACCAGTATTAGTTGTGTATTAATTTATAAGATATTAAGAATTTGCAATTGCTCTTTTAAATATATTTTTATATTACCACGTTCGGTGTATGGAATACGAATCAAAGGAATACCATTCTCAATACAAAATTTTGTTTTTATCTTATCGTGTTTTTGTACATACAAAAAATTATTTTCTGCATCCTGCTCGTCCATACCATGAAACCTAACGGGGAAATAATGCTGTTCACCATCAAACTCAATCAAAATATCATAAAATGGTAAATAAAAATCAAAAGGCAAGTAATTTATATCTTTGCATTCTAAATAAATTTTTTGTTCAATAAAATCAATATTATAATATTGCAATGTATCTATTACTTCCAATTCTCCTTTTGATTTTATAATGCCTTTTTCTTTTGAACAATATCTACATCCACATATACCCCGTTTCATATTTTGATATCTCATTGTTTGAATACCAATTTCTCTGTGTTTTCTACAAATGAATTCAATATTAAGAAGATTGTCTTTGTAATTACACCCCATATATTCCAACCCATTATCATTGCATATATCTATTTTTTGTTGTATCGAAACCATATCTTTACGTGCTTGTTCAACTTTTTCACGACCACACCAATAACAGCCTTTTCCTTCTAACATATGCCCATAGGTTACATGCTGAACTCCTCTATCTGGATGCTTATTACAAATAAAATCAACATCATTCGCACAACTAATAAAAACAGTTGACAACAAAGTATAATCTCTTTCTTTGCATGTATTTTGAACGTCACTATATGTGTATTTTCGATTTGTACGATGTAACCCCATATGTTTTCTTTTGGTTGCAATGGATGCCTCTGAATGATTTGGGATTAATTCCATTAGTTCTTTGTCGGAAAACATTCTATAATTATTCTGTATTATTGCGATTTCATCATTAGTCCAACAGTTTCTCATATTATCACCTATATATTATCCTTTTATAAAAATTATTTTTGTGCATAAAAAATCGCCAACAACTGAAACAGCTCTGGCGTTTTTGTATACTTATATGTTGTTACTCCATTAATTACTTTAACAAACGAAGGGGTAATTCCGTGTGCTAATAAATATATTTTTTCTGGAGTATATTGAGTAGAATACTCCATATCAAATTTTTTCATATCTATAATCTCCCACAACTAAATACTTCTTTATGTTTCCATAAATGTTTCGACTATTTTTTAACGGGCTATACAGCTACCGCCACATCATTTCAGATACCATAAGCTTGTATCTTACTGGGTGACATTCCCATAGTCTGTTGACACATCCCTTTTCGGGACTTCGCGCCCAAACACCCATTGCATCAATACTTAGGATTTTGTCCATATATCATCCCTATTGTTGTTTTACTTTCGTTGCATTCATGCCAGCTTGTTTCATCCGCATTGTAGTAATAGGGCTTTAGGGGTTACTGGGTTTAGATGTGTTCTATATGCATGTTTCCATACATACTGGTAAAATTTACCAGCTATAATTTCCAAAAGTGCAGCCTGATCAATATCACTCATATGATCCCAAACTTTGGAAATCTCAAGCAATATCTCATACGTACTTTTGTAAGCTCCCGTGTCGGTTAAAATATCAACACCAGAAAGCGTTTTAATTTTACTTCTTAATTTACTCTTAGATGTAACTACTCCGGTCGTGTCTTCTCCAGCACTTTCTAATTCGTCAACGCTCGTTCCACGTAAACGCAAAGAAATTGTACGGAGGGCACTACCTACAGAGTTCGGATCTTGAACTACCTTATTTGCTGCCGCTACTAATGCAACCGCTTCTTGGTAACTGTTGTTCGCTGCCATTAATGAGCTTGCCGAGTCTTGTAATGCCGTTGCTATGCCATCGCTAGAAACTGCATAGTTGTTTCCAATTTCGTTCATTACATCAACTACATGCATACTATCTTTAGCAGCATATCCAAACGCCTGCATTGTACTTATCAGTGCCGATGTTGCATTGTCAATACTTGTAAACTCAGATACATTCATTAGTACAGAAGTGCTCTCCGCTAAATTAGCCGCATCTTCCATACTATAGCCAAGTCTGGCCCAATCAGCCGTCGAACTAACAACATCCTTAACCGTGCTACCAACTTTAGCAGCCGTTTTGGATGCCGTCTGCAAAAATCGATCATAGCTCTCTTCTGTTTCATCAGTTACCTTTCTCAATTCCGTTAAAGCACTGTCAATTTCTCTAACATAAGTAATACCCTGACGAATTTCTTGCATTCCTCGACTTATTAGTCCCATGCCAGTAATGTAAGAAGAAATCTCTTTCATTTTACGAGCACTTGCTTCAAAGAATGTTTCAGTACGTTTTGTAGTACCTTGCATAGCCCTAAGAGATCCGTCAGCATCTCTAACTGCCGCAGTATATTTAGTAAATTCATGAGCTCCTGTTTTAACCGTATATTCTAGTCGGCCAGTTGTCGCGTCAAAATCGCCAATTACGGCCTTACCATGCGTAAACTCTTGTACCGCAGCTATTAATTGGTCTCGAAGATCTCCAATGCCAAGCTTGCCTATCTCTATACTGTTTTCACCACTTAATTGCTCGTAATTTTGAATCAATTCTTTAACTTGGGTACTAAGTCTTGCAACATCTTGTGTTTGTGCCTTTAACAAAGCCTCGTCATTTGGATTAATAGTGCTACCTTGTTGGGCTACTTTATCTCTAGTGGCCTTGAGTGCATTTAATGCATCATTTACTTGTCTAACGACATTGATTTGTGATATATCAATAGAATCATCATCGATTTTCCACAAGGACTCCATCGTGCTAACACCTGCGTTCCATACAGAACTTGCACGATTAAAACGAGCATTTTCACGAGATTGCTTTATTTGCTGTTTAAGTGTGCTTTTATCGCCTTGTTTGGACCGTTGTGATGCTATAGCACGTTGCTTTTCTGCCTTAGCAATTTCATATATTTGCTGTAATTCTTTCTCAGAAATATCTACCTTTTCTTTTTTTGCTGCAATTTCTTCTTTCAGTCTATCAATATTCAGTTGTGCGTCCTGAGCAACGTAAGAATCATCATAACTAGTATCTAATATAGCTTGCCATTTACCAAGCTCGGCATAAAGCTTTTTAATTTCTTCAAGTGCTTGTTTAGTTTGTTTAAGTGTATCATTCGTTTTTTGCTTTTCGTCTTGAATTTTCTTTTCGTTTTCAAGCACTCTCTTTTGTTCCTCATAAGCCTTATTATAAATGTCAATTTCATCTTCCGCTTCAAAATTAGAGACTTTAGGAATGTTTTGGATATCGGCAACAGTTTTATCATAATCACTTTTTGCCTTGTCATATTGTGCCCCTGGTGTAGCGGCGTCCATGATAGCCTTTTGCTTACCTAGGGTTTCATATAATTTTTTAAGTTCTTTAAGGGCAGTAGCTTCTTCTTTTGTCGCAGTAGCATCCTTGCTAGCGGCATTTTGCATAGCAATTGAACTTTTTTCCTTTTCATATGATAATTGCCGTTCATCTTCAAGAAGCTGTTGATTGACGTTATGGTCAACTTGTTTTGCCGCAATTTCTGATTTTTTAGCACTAATCTGTGCTCTTAATTCTGTTGCTACAGCACTACCTTTGTCAGACGCTTGTTTTTTAGCCTGAAGTACTCCGAGTTCACTATATAACTTTTTAAGCTCTTTAAGAGCATTTGCTTCCTGTTGCTCTTCTTCTTTTACGCTTTGTACAGCCTTTTTAGCCTCTTCGGCTCGTGCCTTAATGCTAGACTTAATATTCGCAACAGTTAACTTGTCCTCTCCCTTGCCCTGAACTGCCGCAGCTTGTGTAGCATATCTAGTTAATGCACTATCATCCATGCCATCTTCAATAACATTTCTGATAGACTGATATATTCCAAGCTTTTCATGAAGTGGTTTTAAATCTTCTTCTGTTGCACCCTGTTGGTCTAAATTAAAAATTTCTGATTTAAGTCTATATTCTTCTTTTAATAGCTCTAACGCTTTCTTCTCTATGGACAAACTATCAGAATAATCTTCTCCACCTTGAATTTGTGCCATATGCAAACCATGCTTTTGGTTTAAAGACTTCATCCAAGTAGGGGCTTCTTTGCCACTTTTTTCAAGCTCATCATAGAATCCTACAATTTTAGGTGTTATACTATCACGAACATTTTTTAATGCATTAAAATATTTGACATTATTCTTAAATTTCTCCATTTGCTCTTCGAGCCAATAGTAATAATCAAACATTTTTTGAGGAGAACCAGATGTTCCTTCAGCTTGTCCATGATTAATAGTTCCAGTTTTATTAGTCTTTTTAGTACTATCAGAAGTTGTTCCATGACCCTTTTCAACAACCTTTGTTCCTTGAACAATCTTATCATTAATACTTTTAACAAGATTTGCAATTCCACTGACAGTTTCTTGGGTGGCCAATCCCTCAGTAGTTAAGTCAGAAGTAATATTTATTTTACTAATTGCCTCTGTTAATTTTGAAACTGTATCTTCTCCTAAAGATGCTTCTGGTTTATTGTTTTCATCTAAGGTAGTATTCTTTCTAATATCTTCTAAAGTTGACTTAATCTCACCACTAAGAGTATTTTCTCTTGCCCATGGAGCTTGAGATGAACTTTCATCTACTTTTTCAGTAGCCTGTGTTTGTGGGGCACCAGCGTTATCGCCTTTTGTAGATGCCTCGGACGAACCTTGAACATTAAAAGTAACAGAGTTTAAAATTGTCTTCAGTGACTCTTCGCTAATAACTGTGGTACCTTGCTCTGAAGATTCGTTGTCACTAACAACCTGCACTTTATATGTAATACTATCAAGAATACTCTTCAAGGCTGTCTCGTCAATAGCTACCTTACCAGCTGTAGTAGTATCAGATGTACTTGTCTGTGGTTCGGCACCAGACGTCGATTGACTGCCATTACTTTGTTGCTTATCCAATTCATTTACACTATCATTAACAGCTTCAATACTATCTCGTGCTTCTCGTGCAGACTCTGGAATTTCTATGCCAAGATAATGTGCAAGTTTTTCGGGTGTAGTAGTACCCAAGGCACTTAATGTTCGGTCAAAAGCATTGATTTCATTAACAATATCATCAGACGCAACTAAATCACGAGTAGCCTGAATTCTATTAGTTAAACCATCTAGTTCCTCACGATCAATATCCGTAAAGGTTTGCCCTTCCGTTTTATTCTTAAGCACCAGCTCGTTATATCTTTTAACAACCTCGCACAATTCCTCGTAAGACTGAATTGTTTTATTAACATTATTGTCATTCGAGGGCTGCTTTGTACCTGATATATTAGGCTCTGTCACAGAATTGACAAAATTATTAGGTTTAAAACTTATTTTGGGAGCTAAAAAATCAAACACTTCATCTATTGTTTTAGCACCTTCAGACAACGCATCTAAATAATCATAAACATTATCAATGTCGTTCTCTGACACAACAGGTGTAATGGCATTATTAATATCGTTTATACGGGCATTTTCCGCCTTGGTTCTAGTCTTTTTGGAAGATAGTTCAGAATATTCTGATAAATATGATTTTAAAGTATCCTCCTGAATCAAAGCAACCTTTCGCCCACCATCTACATCCTTTATAACTTCCGGCAAACCACGCTTAACTTCTTCTTCAAGATATCCACCTAGCGGTTGAATCGCTTGGTCAAATGCCGCCATTGCTTTTGCCTTCATTTGCTCTAACATAGGAATAACCGAATCAATAATTTTTACCTTATTTTCTTCTTTAATATCATCCCTATTAGCGTAAGCTACATCACGCTCTTGGTGCAATCTATTTATAGTCTCGCCATACCATCTTTCAGCAGAGCCTTTCTGTTGAGATAAAACAACCCGTTCTTGGTCAGGGGTTAATTTTTCAACATCATAATACTCAGGGATTGCCTCAGTATAATGGGTGATTCTTTCTTGTAGTACAGCAATCGTGTCAACTAGTTCGTTTCCGCCCTCGTTAACTTCTTTAATAACAAGTGAATCAAAGCCTGCCTGTCGTGCCATCTCGTTGAAGAATTTTTGTGAAGCATCACCTTGCTGTCCACCCTGTTCATACTTATCAAATCCGGGGAACAAATATGACAATAACTGATTTTTATCTAAGTCTTTAAACTCCAAACCATCAACAGATACTATAAGTTCATTAAGTGGTTTCAGCGCCGCCTTTAAGACATTACCGCCATCTCCGTAATTCTTGGCAATGTCTTTAAACGCATTTGGAACCCAATATGTACCACCTAAATACTCTCTAGAAGACAATCTATTACCAGCAGTCTCTTCAGGTGGCTGAACACCTCTAAGCGCGTTAGGAGTCACTCTACTCTGCTTTGGTTCGTTTTCTACCTTAACTTCAACAGGAACTTTGATTTTATCTTTACCACCAAGAATATCATACATATCCAATGTTTCTATTACACGTGGAATTACATTTACATCGACAGTACCACCTTCAGTTAAACCTATTGGCTGTTTACCTGCGGCAACATTAAATATATTTTGCAATGATGTCTGTAATTGTGGTTCAATAGATTTTACCTGTTTATAAGTGAATTTGCCTATGGAAGCTAACTCTTTAGGCACATTTTTAAATTTCTCCTGATAGGATTCATATAATTTAATATACTCTACTAAGTTAGCATATCTTACTTCCCATTCATCCTTGTCGGAATAACTCTTTTGGAGTTTTTCTATCTGAGTATAAAGTGCTTCTTCTTGCTTTCTTGGTTTAGGAGAAAATCCTTCCTGAATCTTTTTTGCCTTAGTTTGGCTAATATTACCCTTTTTGTCTTTTAATCTACTAAGAGCTTGATCTATTTCACCAAGATTCTTAATCCATCCATGAGTTTTTTTCTGACCGTTTAGTGCTGATAAATCAATACCCTCTAGAGCCTTTTTAACTGCTTCTTGTAACCCTTCGCCATAAAACCGCCCAGCCATTTTGCCCATTTCTGTCCACATATCGGCATTGGGCATCTGAATTAAACTGTCAATATTAATCTGTTCCGTACCAAGTAGCCTTAATGCTTCGTTGAAACCTTGACCAATAACAGACATTGTTTCCTTGCTCATTTTTTGAACTACAGCTCGTACCTTGCTTTCGAATTCAGGAGTATCAAAATCTATTTTAGTCTGCGATAAAAGCTCTTGTAATTCAGCAGCATCCTTCTTTGCCTGAGTCTTATCCAAGATTGCTTTTACAGACATATAAAATTCTTGTCTTTTACTTGCCATAAGTTTCACCTCACTTTCTTGTAAGTTTTAAAATTTGCTTACTCAATGAAAATCTTAAATTTTTATTAAAAGTATCATTATAACTATTTATATAGTTGTTCATTATATTAAAAGGAACCACTGTTCCTTGATATTTTTCCTCTTCATAATTACCCCCACCAATTTCGCTGCTGCCATCAGTTCGAGGGTGAATACCAGCAAGATAATTGTCTATAATCCAGTTTGGGTCAGTAGGGCTATATTGTTTTGAACCAGAATAAGTATTTTCTAGCAATGACCCGTTATATTCTATTCCCGCCTCACAATCATAACCATCTGCCGTTTCTTTTACTGGATTAGAATATGGCACTAAACATTTCATTAAATTGTATGTGCGATTATAACTTAACGTGTAATTTGCTGGTGGATAATCATTATAATAATCAACTAAACAAGAAATTGATTTAATATATATATCATCTCTTGCTTTATCAATGGCTTCTTGTGCAGCAACTCGAAGTGCTTTCTTATAATCTTTAAACAATTCATCAATAGCATTATCTAATGCTTTTTCATCTATGATTTGTGCCATATTGAATCAACTCCTCGAAAAATTATTTATTGTATGAGTCTAAGAAACTATGTAGTTTTACCATATCTTCTTCTTTAAAGTTGTCTCCTAGTATTTTTGCTATATCGACATTACCCATAGATTCTTTTAGCGTGGTAGCAAAAACATCTATATGAGCTAAAATGCCATTTAGAAACTTACCAACAATAACATTAAAATTATTATCTTCAAGTGCCTGAGATACAAGCATATCAAGCACTACTTTGCATTCGTCATAGTCTTTTTGGAATAACATCACAATTGGCTCTAACAACCCTGTTTCACAAAGAGTATCATAATCACTAATTGGATTATCCTGAGTGATATCCAACGAAGTATGTGCCACTAGCATGGCAATAACAAAACTGATATATTGACTTATAGGGTCAACTCGCTTTACTCCGTTTTCTTCAACAATACTCTTGCCTACCACCACTTCAATAATTTTACATTTTTCCGTAAATGGAATATACTCTTTAATTTCTAACTTTTTTCTGATATAATCTTCTACCGCATGTTCATTTATTTTTGTATTTTGAATATTATTTTCTTGAAAATCTTCAACAAATTGTTTAGCTGTAATCTTCATAAAAAAAATCTCCTTTTCTCCATTTCAAATTCATTCATTGCCCCATAAAACTTTGTCAGCTTTTACCTCAATCGTCGGCAACTTATAGCCACTTCGAGCAATCAAAATGCTCTCTGCTTCATCGTCTGTAACATTCATATCGTATTCTTGCTTCACAGCCTGTACCGCCTCGAGCTTAAGTGCTGTCCGTTTAATCTTATTAGACTGCTGCAAGCCTATACGTTTTCTCCACACAGAAGGCACAGGGTTTTCAAATTCAATATCATGCTGTGCCGCATATAACATTACCGCCCCAGCGATATTACTTAGCTTTTGAACGGTATCAACATTAGTTTTTAAAATGCTTTTTTCCATAATAATTTTGTCTATACCAAACCGATCTAGAAAAGCACATATCTCGCACATCATTTTTGGAATACGCACATCAGCATTAGATTCCTTGTGCAAATCAATCAATGTATGCACAATATACTCACCGTCCATAAATATAGCAATACCAGTCTTATTTGTACTTGCATCAATTCCACATATAACCATAATTATTTTCTCCTATAACAACAAAGAGAGGACGGTACATTACCATCCTCTCCTCTTTATTCAAATTCAATAAAACCTTCTAAGTAGAATATTTCTTCTGGCGATAAAGAAAAATCTGATGCATCAGCCAGTGATTCTTCGGAAAGTCGCACAACTTCATAATTCCAATCCACGTCAGAGTTTTCGAATTCGGCAATTTCTTTAACACACAAATTTGCTCTATCAACGCCATCTTGGTCATTGCCAAACTGGATTGAACCATCTGATTGAATGACACCTTTATATTTTTCGATTATTTTCGTTTCTTCCTCTTTGATATATGCTGCAAATTCATCTATTGCAAGTACCATTTTAAAAATAGCACGAGATTTTTTATTTTCCTTAATAGGAAGTTTCATCTTTGCCATATAATGTATTGGGGCTTGAGCTTTAATAATATTTATGTATTTCATTTTTTATTTTCTCCTTTTTTATAACCTATGTGTTATTTGGTATAACCAATTTGTGTCCTAAGATACCAATATCCATTTTGGATACCGTTAACAGGATACGCGCTTGCATTATTGGATATCATAAATCTCCCAGTTGTAATTCCACGTGATTCAACAGAAGACGAGGTTACTGTGCCAGTATAATATTTTATGGTAAACCTATCCATATTCGAAGAATAGGTTACACTTATAACTTTCCAAATCCGATTTTCTCCATCAAAATATGTCACATACGGATAAGTCGAGTAACTATGGCTGGGAGCATACACTATTAAACCGCCAGAGTTTGTATATCGTTGTCCGGAGCCTTCAAATTCCGCAGAATCATTTACGTTATAACCGCTCCACGCCTGTAAGTCGATGGGGATACCAACGGATGTTGTATACCTTTGCGAAGACGAATTATCGCTCCAAGTAACATCATAGTTTATACTCGTGACAACAGTATATTCTGTCCAAACATATGGCTTTCTCCAAACTACACTTCCAGACGCATTGGTGATTTTATTAACTTCGCCCTCAGGAATACTTATTTTTGCTACATTAGAAAAATCATAACTCATAACGTACTCACTCCTACAGATTTAGTTTGAGTAGTGCCGTTTGACATAGTAAATGTCCATGTTTCTGTTGAGCCAATAGGTTGATCTATTGCTGTTGCATAATATCCAGCAGGGATGCTAACTGTAAAACCTGACGTTTTCAAATCACTTTGAGTTTTAGTAGCAATAGTTCCAGTATAACAAACGCCATCTTTGTAAAAAGTTTTACCAGAAAGCACATCGGATGTGGTAGCCG
>ULNE01005294.1_pt1 | contig 26941 bp, 20 predicted proteins | sample 1951831 | NCBI WGS metagenome assembly ULNE01 (sample SAMEA4835568, study PRJEB28245) | human gut metagenome | biome: gut microbiome; material: fecal sample | place: Denmark | collected 2008 | reverse complement strand
GGCCCGCTTTGCCAAGGCAATGGGACATCCGGCGCGCATGGCTATCCTTCAGTTTCTGGCCCGTCAGGAAAGCTGTTTCTTCGGCGATATCCACGAGGAACTGCCCATAGCCAAGGCTACCGTTTCGCAGCATCTGAAAGAACTGAAGGATGCCGGACTGATTCAGGGGGAGATTGAAGCTCCGAAAGTGAAATACTGCATTAATAGAGAGAACTGGGAAATCGCCAGACGGATGTTTGCTGATTTCTTCGGTCAGCCTCTCTGCAAGAAAGAAGGGTGCTGCCGTTAAGCCCCTTTTTTATGCTGTATGTTCGTAGTTTGGCGAATTACTAATAAGGTGAATTGTTAATCATAAAATTTAGATAAACGTATGAAGAATGTATGGTCTTTAGGACTGGTCTGCCTGCTTCTGGTTTCTTGTGGAAGCGGTGGAAAGGAAAAATCCGGATCTGAAGATCGGGTATGTGCCTGTGCCGGACAGAATGTAGCAGCCGGTGACTGTGTGGAGGTGCTTTGTTTTCACGGGAAACAGCGCTGTGCCACCTGCATAGCCATTGAGCGCAACACGCGTGAGGTGCTGGAGAAGGAGTTTGCTTTCGGCAATGCCCGCAAGTCGCCTGATACGTTCAAAGCCGGATTGGTGAAAACGGTCAGCGGAATGCTGAAGTAAGTACGGGGAAGCGTATGGATTGGTTACAGACATGGCTGGACAACAGTTCCACGCCTCTTCTGACTGCGTTTCTGCTGGGCTTGCTTACGGCTCTTTCTCCCTGTCCGCTGGCCACGAACATTGCAGCGGTGGGGTTTATCGGTAAGGACATTGAGGACCGGCGGAAGATTTTCCGCAACGGTCTGCTCTATACGCTGGGACGTATTCTGGCTTACACCCTGCTCGGTGTGGTGCTGATTCTGATCCTGAAAGAGGGATCCAGTATGTTCGGCATCCAGAAGGTGGTCGGTACATGGGGTGAACTGGCATTGGGGCCGCTGCTCCTGGTCATCGGACTGTTCATGCTCGTGGGCGACAGACTGAACCTGCCCCAGTTCGGGTTCAGCGGTAATGCGGAAGGACTGGCGAAGAGAGGGGGCTGGGGAGCCTTGCTGATAGGGGTTCTGTTTGCCCTGGCTTTCTGTCCCACAAGCGGTGTGTTCTATTTCGGTATGCTGATCCCTCTGTCGGCTTCCGTGACAGCCGGTTATCTGTTGCCGGCCGTATTTGCCGTAGCCACGGCGATACCGGTGCTTGCCGTTGCCTGGCTACTGGCTTTCAGTGTGCAGCAGATGGGCAGTTTCTACGGCAAGATGCAGAAGGTGCAGAAGTGGATGAATCTCCTTGTGGGAGTCGTATTTATTCTCGTCGGCATCTATTATTGTTGGATAATGTATGTATAAACAAGATTAATAACTGATTAAATTTTTGGAAAGATGGAAATTAAAGTATTGGGACCGGGTTGCAGCAGATGCAAGACAACCTATCAGGTGATTGAGAAAGTGATCAGGGAAAACAACCTGGACGTGAAACTGACCAAGGTGGACGATCTGATGGAAATGATGAAGTATAACATCATGACCACTCCTGCCGTAGTCGTGGATGAAGTGGTGAAGATGAAAGGACAGGTGCCCACGGAAAGTGACGTAAAGAAACTTCTGGGAATCTGAAAACGCAGGTAGTGACATGATACAAGATTTTGCAGACTGGCTGGTCTATGGGATTTTCGGGCTGAGTGCCGGAACTTCCCTGGGCACGGCTGTGAACTTTTTCTTCTACGACACGGTCAAGATTCTGATCCTGTTGTTCTTCATCAGTGTACTGATGGGCATTGTCAATGCCTATTTTTCGATCGAACGGTTGCGCAACTATCTGGTTACGCACCGGATGTACGGGTTGCAGTATCTGCTGGCGGCTCTGTTCGGAGCCATCACCCCGTTCTGCTCCTGCTCGTCCATTCCGCTGTTCATCGGGTTTGTGAAAGGAGGGATTCCCCTGGGAGTGACCTTTGCCTTTCTGATCACCTCGCCGCTGGTCAACGAAGTGGCGGTGGCCATGTTCCTCGGATCGTTCGGACTGAAAGTGACTCTTATCTATGTCGTCAGCGGCATTCTGCTGGGAGTGATCGGCGGTTTCGTGCTGGGACGGATGAGGCTGGCCCCTTATCTCAGCGACTGGGTGAAACAGATTCAGGCACACTCGTCGGCTCAGGCAGATGAGTGGGAGAAAGATCACACCACCTTTATCCGCCGGCTGCCTGCCATTGTCCGTGATGCCTGGCGGATTGTCCGCGGCGTACTGGTGTATATCCTGATCGGTATCGGTATCGGAGCCTTCATGCACGGCTTTGTGCCCGAAGGATTTTTTGAGCAGTACATGTCGAAGGACAACTGGCTGGCCGTTCCCCTGTCGGTTCTCCTGGCCGTACCGATGTATGCCAATGCAGCCGGTATCGTGCCCGTCATCGAGGTGTTTGTAGCCAAAGGGATTCCGATGGGTACGGCAATCGCCTTTATGATGGCGGTGGTGGGACTGTCACTGCCCGAAGCCACATTGCTCAAGAAGGTGATGACCTGGCGTCTTATCGGGATCTTTTTCGGTACGGTAGCCTTTTTCATCATCCTGTCGGGCTATCTGTTCAATTTCATATTATAACCCTTTACAAGACTTATAGCGTTATGAAAATTTTGATACTTTGCACGGGAAACAGTTGCCGCAGCCAGATGGCTCATGGTTTCCTGCAATCGTTTGACGCCTCGCTGGAGGTGTATTCCGGCGGAACGGAACCGGCCGCACAGGTCAATCCCAAGGCCGTGGAAGTGATGAAGGAAGCAGGGATCGACATCAGCAGCCATACTCCGGTCAGTGTCCGTACCTATCTGGATCAGGCTTGGGATTATGTCATTACCGTGTGCGGGGGAGCCAACGAGAGCTGTCCGGCGTTTACGGGGAAGGTAGGCAAGCGCCTGCATATCGGTTTCGATGACCCTTCGCATGCCACAGGAACGCCCGAGTTTATCGAGGCTGAGTTCCGCCGCGTACGCGATGAGATCCGTGAGCGTTTCCATAGTTTTTATCTCTCGGAACTCTGCAGAAAGTAAAGATTATTCAGAGGAAAATTACCGGTCCGCATGATGTACCCGAACAGGTGTACCGTGCGGACCGTTTGATTACAGGCTCTTGCGCGGAATTTATGCGGTCAATCGGGCCGGATTATGCCTTCGTTACGCAGCAATTATGCGGTCGATCGGGCTGCATCGTGCGGTCGTTGTATCACTGAATAAATTCATTTTACTTATAGTTAAATATTGTAAAAAGCAAAAAAAGAGGCAGTATTTTTTTCTTACCTTTGCATCCGGTTTAAGTATCATTATAGGGAAAAAAGCCCTTTGATAGTTTAAATTCAAAGTAAAAAAAATAAGCACGGAACTTAAAATAAAACGATGGTTGGATTGAAGATTCTTTTGAGCTGGGCTTCACTGACTTTTTTGTTAAGTAGTGGAGTGCTTTTCATGCGTCGTCGCAGTGGAGACCGCTCTCGTCTTTTTTTAGCCTGGGTCTGGTTGTTTGCCGGACTTGCCTTTCTTTGTCGTTTGCTGGCTCCAGCATTTGATCAGCCTATTGTAAACCAGGTTCTTCCTGTTACAAACATGGGCGGTGGCCTTTGGGCGATTGTATTCCTTTATTTATATCCGCTGGAAGCTATTGGCAACGGATGGCTTACCCGGAGGAACATGTTGCTTTTCCTGATGCCCGGTCTGGTTTTAGGAGTAATCCTCTGGTTTATGAAGCCTTATGCCAGGGAATTAACTTCTTTCGCTGATATCTGGACATACATAGGAGAGTTTAATGTGTGGTTCAGGCTGGCAGCACTGATTCTGGGAGTTTCTTTTTATGCTGTTTTCCTGTATTATATTCCCTATAACTGGATGAAAAGTACGGTGTATCACAGCTGGATCGTTCTTTATTCTGTCAAAATACAGCTCATCTCTGTCTGTTTTGTTCTGTTTATGCTGACAGGACTGGCATGGGTCAGTTCCATTCATTTGCTGGTATGTATGGCAGTGGCGGTAACCGTAACCTACCGGGAACTCTTTATCCGTTTTGAGGTCCGTTGTACTGAGGATCCTCAACAAGAATCAGACAAGTCAGATGTTCTTCCTGACCTGGTTGCAGATGTCGAACCGACTGATCCCCTGATTGAGCGTCTGCGTCGTCTGATGGATGATGATCAGATCTGGAGAAATCCTGACATTGATCTGCCGTATCTGGCTCAGGAACTGAATACCAACCGCAGTTATCTGTCGAAAGCCATTCAGGATGACGGGTACAAAAATTTTGCAGACATGATCAACCGGAAACGGATTGCAGAATTTCTGAAGCTGGCCGATGCTGGTTCGGTAGTCAGTGTGCAGGATACATTTTTCTATGTCGGATTCCGTTCACGTGAAACCGCTCTGCGCTGTTTCAAGAAATATGTGGGTGTTTCGCCTACCGATTATTTGCGCAGCCGTATGGCCTCTCATACCCTCCAGACCGAATAATTTGCATTTTTGACACAATGTTTTGTAAAAATGAAATGTTGTGGAGAGAATTTCCAACTTATTTTGCAGTTGTAAAAAATAAGCTGGTGACTTACGGTTTGAAGGAAATGAGAGGGCTTTTGTATCGGTTACCCGGAAGTCTTTTTTCCGGTCTGATACTTCTGGCGATGTTGTTTGTATGTGCAGGGTCTTTATTGGCACAACAGACTGTTATTCGTCAGACCGATCAGTCGTACACTCTTTTATTCAATATCGACAGTCATACTGTTGATACGGCTTACTGCTCCAACGATGCGGTTCTTGACCAGATTGAGACAGGGCTTGGCCGACTTCTGTCTGTATCCGGGGTGATGATCGACTCTGTGGTCATTGTTTCTTCGGCATCCCCCGACGGTCGCAACAGCTATAATTACCGCCTTTCAGCGGAACGTGGGCAGCATGTGTATCATCATTTGCGGAGCCTGTATTCAGGCCTGCCCGAATCATGCTGGATCCTGGAGTCCAGAGGTGAAGACTGGGTAGCTTTCCGCAATATTCTGGATGGAGATCCGGACCAGCCTGCCCGCAAGGAACTGCTTGCCATCGTCGATACGGATTATCCGGCCGACGAGAAAGAGCGTCAGATCAAGAGATTCAGGCAGGCTTATGCCTATCTGGCAGATCATCATTTATATAAACTCCGGGCTGTTTCCGTTACTGTATATGCTTCCGTGCACGACCTGGCACCGGTTGAGCCGGTTCATGCCCTGTCTGTCGGCACTCAACTGACTCTGAAGCCTCTGTCTGCCGGCACTCATCTGATCCAGCCGGCTTTGTCTGCATCTGCGGAAAAGAAACGTTTCCGCCTGCCTCCCTTTGCCGTGAAAACCAATCTGCTTTATGATGCCGCGCTTGTTCCTAATATCGGACTGGAGTTTTTCTTCAGGGAAAGATGGTCGGTAGCCCTCAACTGGATGTATGCCTGGTGGAAGACCGACCGCCGCCATTATTACTGGCGCGTTTACGGGGGAGATGTGGAGGCACGCTACTGGCTGGGGAAAGACGGTTACGGCTATCACCGTTCCGGTCATCACGTAGGGGTATATGCCCAGACCGGTACGTTTGACTTTGAACTGGGCGGACGCGGATACATGGTCGACGACTGGGGATATGGCGGAGGAATCTCTTACGGCTATTCCCTGCCCGTGGCCCGGAACCTGAATCTGGACTTTACGCTCGGAGTGGGAGTGTTTCACGGGAAATGCAAGGAATATCTGCCGATAGACGGGCGGTACGTGTGGCAGCTGACCAAGAAAATGAACTGGGTAGGTCCCACCAAGGCTGAAATATCTCTGGTGTGGCATATTGGAGACAGAAACTGAAAGGACGAAGCGATATGGGCAAGAAAGTGATACTATATTCCCTTTTACTGATGCTGCAGGCACTGACTGGCTGCAAGCATAAGGATTTGTATATGGGGCATGACTCATCCTCTACGCTGATCCTTCAGGTAAACTGGCATCTGGAGTGGAACATTGAATACCTGATTGACTGGGAAACAGAATGGAACCCCGAATGGATCATGGACTGGAGCAAGGTGACACCTCCCGAACCCGAAGGAGTGCGACTGGTCACCGAGACCCGGGAAGAGGGATACCGCCAGATATTCAATCTGCCGTCGGGAGGAGGAAGAGTGACGTTGCAGCCGGGAGTTTATACGGCCCTGCTTCATAACAACGATACGGAGTATATTGTTTTTGAGACGGAAGATCTGGTGTCGAACCTGACGGCCACCACCCGCAGCCGTTCCCGCAGCCCTTATTCGGAGAACAATCCGGCTGAATCGACGGTAAATCCCCCGGACTACCTGTTTTCCAGTTACTCGGAAGAATTTCATATCCGTGAGCTGGAAGAATGGGAGGACGGTGAAGAAGAACGGATTATAGAGATTGATGTTGCCATGCATCCGGTGGTGTTCAGTTACATCATACGCTGTGAGTTTGAGGATGGCAAGGAATATATCAACGAGGCACGCGGAGCTCTGTCGGGTATGGCAGGTACGGTGAATCTGAGCAATCGCCGCACGCTTGATGACGTGGTTACGGTGTTGTATGAAGATGCTGAAGTGAGTGATTACGGGGTAGAGGCAGTGGTGCGTTCATTCGGACTGTGCAACTTCGATCCGGTTCCTACTGATGAACATCTCAACGGTCATTATTATACGCCGGACGGGGTGGAAAATCCGGGCAACCTGTTGCAGAACGGACGTCCCCGTGCAGACGAGCAGACCCGCAATATCCTGACGCTGGAAGTAGCCCTGAAGAGCGGTCAGACAAAGACCTTTGAGATAGATGTGACCGATCGCATGCGTGAGCAGCCCCGTGGCGGAGTGTTGCTCATTAAGGGACTGACGGTCACTCCCGAAGAAGGAGAAGGCAACCATTCCGGCGGATTTGAAGTGGGAGTGAATGACTGGGGAAACTCCGAAGAAGTGGAACTTCCCTTGTAAAAGCGAGAAATAAGCGATCTATATATAAACTAACTAATTAATTATTAAGACATATGAAAAAGAATAAGTTTTGGCTGGCAGCGATGGCTGTAACCGTTTCAATGGCAAGCTGCTCATTGGAAGAAGTAATGGAGCAACCCGAACCGCAGGCAATCGGGTTCTCATCGTTCGTAGGAAAACCGACTCGGGCGGTGACGGAGATTGTTAATCCTGGTTCGACAGGTGGTGGTACACCTTTGAGTACATTTTATGTGTTTGGGAAATATGGTGATGCAGCAGGTGGTACCTATACAAATGATGTGTTTTCGAATACATCAGTTACTGTTACAGCAACGAATACAGAGATTGCAACGGCGCAATATTGGGTTCCTAATAAGTATTATAAATTTGCAGCCTATTCTGATGGAAATAATTCGTTGACAACAACGGATAAAGTATCCTTTGACGAGAATGGACATATTACTATCACAGATTATGAAGCAGGTGACAAAGATTTGATATTGGCAATTCCTGACGAAGTTCAAACAGGGGCTACGATAACAGAAGATAATCCAGATGCTGTATCTCTTACATTCAACCACTTGCTTTCACAGGTAGGTTTTGAATTTACGAATGGATTTACGAATGGGTATAAAGTACAAATTACAGGTCTGAAAATAAATATTCCCAATAAGGCTACATATTCTAAGACTTCAGCTTATTCATGGGGGGCACCGAATACAAATGCTGATAAAACTTATACTGTGAATGGAGGTGATAAATTTGATAGTTCTGCATCTAAGTTGTCCGAGTACAATTTTGTTATTCCACAAAACAATGGGTCACTCAATGCAGAATTTACGGTAACTGTATATGATAATAATGATATACAAATTATTCAAAAGGAATTTTCTGATGTTCCTTTAGCAACAGGAACTACAACAACTCCCGGAAGTGATAACAATGTTTGGACTCCTGGTTATAAATATAAATATACCGCTACAATTGATGCTTCTGTTTTGGATGATGTAATGTTCCCGATTGAATTTAAGGTTGTTGCTGTTGAAGGTTGGGAATCATCAACTGGTGGAAATTCAAATCTGCCTTTGAATTAAAATCTTATAATCCCCCTTTTCTCCGGGCGGCATTCCCGCCCGGAGAAATCCATTTTCATGCAGCCATTTAATCTCAAGGAGAAGATATGAAAAAGTTTTATGCCCGGATTGTTCCGCTTGTTTTTGTGCTGGGAGCCTGTTCCTCTTCCGACGAGCCTGCTGCTGATCCGTCTGTACCTGTCGATTTCAGTGTGCAGACCGAAACGCGTGCGGCTGTGACAGGGACTACTTTGCCCGACGGCAGCCTTTTCAAGGTGTGGGGCGGGTACGACGGCAACAATGTTTTCGACGGCAGGGAGGTGACAAAAACAGCTTCCGGATGTACTTACACGGGTACGGAATATTGGGTGCCGGGGAAGACGTATAATTTCCATGCGGTATATCCGGCTGAATTGCCGGCTGGGGCTACACTCACCGTGGCTGGTGATGGAACGGTTTCCGTCAGCAATTTTGACTGTTCCGCTACGGGCGATGCGGCTGTCGATCTGATGACGGCATCGGCACCAAATATCGAGGCTGATAAGATTATTGACAGCCAAAATCCGGTGGAACTGACTTTCAGTCACCTGCTTTCTCATATATCCTTCGTCTTTGATAATCAGCTGACCGGTGGTTATGCGGCAGAGGTAACTGACATCTCTTTTTCGATCCAGGTGAAAGGAAATTACATCAGTACGGAGGCATCTCCATGGACGAATCTGATCCCGGGAGCAATTACCCTCTATCCGGCAGCTGCTCCGCTGACGGTAGCAAACGGATCATCTGTCACTTCTGATCCTGCCCTGGTTATTCCTCAAAGTAATACGGGGGTGAATGTCACCTTTACCGTTACTATCCGTGAGATAATCGATGAGGCTACGGGAAGCACTATGACGGTGGTCAAACGCTTTACCTCACCGCTTGCCACAACGGACGGTGAGTGGGAAATGGGGCAGCGCTATGAATATAAGGCTACCCTGACTGATAAACTGATGGAAATGGACGGTTTAACACAAATAACGCTGGATGTGAAGATCACAGACTGGTCGGTAGAAGATGCCAATGTATCGTGGGGCGGTGAAACTGCTGCACCTTAATATGATAGCTATGAACAGAGATATGTATGATATGAAACATGTGTTGCGTTACAGCCTGCTGGTGATGGCGGTGCTGCTCTGCCAGGCCTGTACGGGTACCGATCCGCAGGATATCACTGAGGAACGTACGACGACCATTTATCTGCAGCTCCCTCAGCCGGATGCCGGAACACGCAGTATATCTTCTGGTTACGAGGATGAATTGCAATTGCTGGAGAGTCAGATTTATACCTTGCGGGTCATTCTGCTTTCGCAAGCAGGTACCAATAAATCAACCACCATCAACCGGCTGTTTACCAATGTGGAGTCGGGTGAATCGCTGGCCATAGAGAATGTACCGGTCGGAGTTGCGCAGCTTTATGTCATAGCCAACGAGGCGAGTATCGGACAGGATTATAGCGATATAGTTAATTTGCAGAAACAGGTGGTGGATGTCAATAGTTCACGCAAGGTGCTGATCACAGATACCGATAACCGGTATTTCCCCATAAGAGGCTCGGAACTTCGGGCTGCTGAGGAAAAGAAAGGCCTTCCCATGAGCTGGATGAATAAGAATCTGACAGTCAGCAAGGATATGACAATAGATGTTGCTCTGGAGCGTTGCGTCTCGAAGATACGTATGCAGATTCAAAACGATTTTTCTGATTCAATCAAGGTAACAGAGGTTTCATTCGGAAAGTTTTTCGGCAACAGCTTTTATCTGTTCAGAGAAGAAGCTCTGGATGTACCTGATCAGACATATAAAGAACAGGTATATGATAAGTCGGTAGACTATCCGATAGCTCCCAATGAAAGCGAAGTGCTGATATGCTATTTTTATCCCTCATTTGCCTGGACCAGCGGTACGGTAGCTTCTCCTTACACCATTGGTTTTAAAACCCAGTACGGAAATTATCCGAAGATGGCTTTTCTTGACTCAGAGGGCGATGAATATAACTCGATTCCCCGCAACAAGCAGATCAATATCAATGTTACGCTTAGCGGAGCAACGCATGTGAATATTGACTTTAATGTGGTTGAATGGACAGAAAGAACAATTACAGTTCCTGATTTTGAATAATACCGGTGCGAATATGAACAAGACAGCAATACAGATAAAGATGATAGCCCTGTGGACGGTGATCCTGCTCTTCACGGCATGTCAGGACGATATGCCTTTCAGAAATACAGACCGCATACAGGAAGGTATTCCGACAACCGTGAAACTGGGTTTCCAGGCTTCGGAAGCAACGGTAGAAACCCGGGCTGCCCAGGATCAGAAGTATGAGGACAGGGTGGACAATGTGTTTATCCTGATCTTTGACGAAGAGGGAAACATACACGACCGGTTTTTCTGCAAATCGGGTAGCGGGCTGAGTTATGACGACGGTAATGATTTAAAGAGTTCCGGTATTCTGACGTTTACCACCACTTCGCTGAACAACGCCACCATTGTGGGCATTGCCAATCTGGCGGATGGGAATACGTCTACTGCCTATACGGTGACAGAAGCCGAGTTGACTGCGATGACAACACTGGATGAACTGAAGGCAAAAGTGATGACCATGCGTGACGAATCGGTATACCGCAGTGCCTATTTTATGATGACGGGATATGCCAAGGTGAAAGACCCGACAGAGGGAACGGATCCGACATTGATCAATATCCCGGCTTTGGAGAGCGAGCAGACAGCAACACTGGCATGTACCCTGGAGCTGGAACGTACAGACGCCAAGGTGATGTTTGTGGTCACTTCAGAAGTTCCGGAAGGTAAAAACTGGACAAATTTCTCTTTTCAGCCCACAGGCTGGATGGTTAAACGGGTACCCCGGCAGTCTCTTATTTTACCGAAAGATGCAGCCGATGAGGAGGGTAACTGGGATTTTGACGGTGCCGGTGCCTTCTATTTTAATTCGCCGTCCTATGAATTTGAAACGTTCTCCAGAAATGGAGCCTTGTATAAAGGCGGGAGCTTTGTTTTTTACATGCCTGAGAACAGAAAGAAATGTAAACAAGAAATTACTAGGAGAGAATATGCATTGCGGGATAAAAGGGAAGATCCCACTACTGATGCGGATGGGAATGTAACCCTCGGGGATTTTATATATGCCGATGCAAACTCTACTTATGTAGAAATAACCGGTATCCTGTCATATTTTGAAGAGATAGATGGGGTAGACCAGCTGGTTTATGCCAACGTGCGTTTTCTTGTTCATCTGGGGTATGCAGATGTAGATGGAGATGGATTTGAAGATGTCAATGATTATGATACAAAACGCAATCATTCCTATACTTATAACGTTAAAGTAAAAGGGGTATATAATATTGAGGTCGATGTGGATGATGAGACAGATCCCCGTCCCGGCTATGACGGAGATGTGGTGGTGAACTATCAGGACAGTTATCAGTTTGACTGTCATTACGACCGTCGTCTGATTAAGCTGAACATAAGCGGATTCAAGCCCAAGGAAGGAGGTACGGCAGGTACCCTCCGGTGGGGAGTAAGCACGCCGTTCAGCAAGGGGATTCATGAGGTAGTTGCAGATGCCGCGGATATAGAACAGAATATGAGAGACTACCGTTGGATCAAGTTTGCTGTGAATAAAGAGTATGGAGTAGCCAATGACAAGATGGTGAAATATCCCGGTGACCAGAATTACAATGACCCTTTCCCGCTGGATAATACTAAGAACGATCAGCCTTCTCCTTATTATTCCTGGAAAGGAGAGGGGTATCAGAATGACGGAACTGTGAATACCGAGAAGGCCCGTCTTCGGGATGTGAACCAGCTGATGCAATTCCTGAAAGAGGAGGCTGTAGATAATAAAAATGGAATATTTGATGCGGATGGCTATGCATGGATCACTGCCTTTGTGGATGAAAATGTATATGCGTATGATCCGAGAACCAATGTGCAGAATCTCACGTTGTGGAAGAAAATGGCTGAAACGGACGACCGTCAGCTTTATATCATTGTCGACGAAGAGAAATATTCCGAAGATAATCAGTCGAGTGTGATCAAGGCACAATATTCTTTCCGTCAGCGCAGTGTCCGTACAGTTTATAATGTCAACAAGGAGAGCCTGAAGACAGCCTGGGGGCTGGAGTCGAATATGGAAACCGAAAGACTTTATGCAGGTACGATTAAGGATGGAGTTACGACGGACAAATCCAACGGACGTCTGAATACGCTTCGTATTCTTTTAGGAAATAATTACCAGTATTATCCTGTAGATTTGAAGTGGACTGATGTATTAAATACCAGCGATGTATTCAGCGAAAGCAAATATTATGGGCTTAAAAGTGGGTATGAATATGCTATTTATGCTTGTCTGATCCGGAATCGTGATCTGAATGGGGATAATATAGTAGATGCGGATGAAATCCGCTGGTATCTGGCCAGTATCAATCAGCTGGTGGATATCTATCTGGGAGAGTATGCGCTGGATGCATTGTCGCGTCTGTATCCCACTGATGCTGTCGACCGTCCGGGAGGAAAGAGCGTATATTGGCATTACACTTCCAGTTCGTATGACGGTCAGGAGTCAAATCCCTGGGTATTGTGGGCAGAAGAGGGAGCTTCACTGGGACGGAAAAATGATTCTCAGCTTGAAAAATATAATGGGCCTTTTTATTCATACCGCTGTCTGCGTAATCTGGGAATCCCGCTGGATCAGCCGGATAAGGAACCTGTCGATCTGGTATCTGTGCATCAGATTGGAGCTACCCGTGGCTATCAGATCGATGTCACGAATATGAACGAAAAGTCAAGGCGTCCGAATTATGAGACAGTTTTGGCTGCCCATAACGAACGTCAGCAGGACAACCGGCCTTATGCTTATTTTGAAGTACATCGTGATTATTTTCCCCAGGGTGATAACTGGTATACATGGCAATATTATCAGACTTACAATCCCTGTCCGACGGGGTACCGGATCCCCAATCAGCGTGAATTACTGATTATGTCGACCCGCCTTCCAGGCGCAGCATGGAAGGATGGGTATAAAGGTGACCATTATATGAGTCAGACAGCTTTTTCTTTGATGGGGCAACCTCCTTATACGGACAAACGTGTGGGATTTATCTGGCATAAAAATGGTAATTTCATATTGGTCAATGGTAGTTTTGATGAAAATGGCAAACCAAATGAAATAGGTGTTGTCCGTCCGGTAAAGGATATCACTTCCATTACAGCCAATTGAGAATGCCGTCTCAGAACTCATCAATGGTTGCATTGACAAAGTCGAGGAAGGGCTTCATGATCTCGAACATTCCGGCTGTGCGCTCCAGCCAGTCGGGAGCCGTGAAAAACTCCTCCGGGACAGGGTGACAGCAGGAGTAATCCTTGCAGCGGATGTATTCAGGGTAGGGGAAGTCCTTGGGAAATCCCTTGGGGATGGTTTTCACCCGTGTTTCTCCCAGTACGGGAAACAGGCTGTGGAACGGATCGCTGCCCACGATGCGGTGGAAAGTTTCCGGTTGTTCGCAGATGCTCTGGCGTACGGCACGCAGGACGTCCGACGGCAGGCAGTAGGCTCCTCCGGCTACCAGACAGCCTTCCGGTTCCAGGTGCATGTAGTATCCGCCATGGTTGGACTTCTTGCCCCGGGCATTGATGTAGGCTCCGAAATGGCGTTTGTAGGGAGACTTGTCGGGAGAAAAGCGGGTGTCGCGGTAGAACCGGTAGGTGCAGTCAGCCACCGTCAGATATTGCACGGACGGGTCGAATGCGGCAATGCGCACGATCAGGTCGTGTACCATGCTTTCGAAAGCAGCCCGTGCCTCGTCGTAGAGGTCGCGGTGCTCGTGAAACCATTCGCGGTTGTTGTTGACGGCGATCTGTCGCAAATATTGCAGGCAGATTTCTGCCCGTTTATCGGAAGGGATATGCTGGCTCATAAGAATCATCAGTTTACAATTTGGTTCGGTCTGCAAAAGTAGCAAGAATTATTTATCTTTGGATTTAATAGCGTGATAAACACATGCATCTTATGAATAAAAACGGGTGAATCTATGAAACACAGATCTGTATATCGGCTGAAACTGGCCGTCTGTATGTTATTGACGGCCACTGGGGGAGTGAAAGTCCGGGAAAGTGATGTCGTTGCACTGGTACTTGGAGGCACCAGTGTCATTTATTCAGGAATCGGCTGGGGAGATGCCAATTCGAAGGAAGTCAATACATGCGGTGAAGGCTATGACCGGAATGAACTGAATTTTCCCGGAGTACAGGCCGAGTTGCTGAATCTCGTATCCGGTCAGGGGAAGCCGGTGGTACTGGTCATGCTGAACGGCCGTCCTTATACCATTCCCGAAGAGATGAAAAAGGTGGATGCCGTGTTGGAAGCCTGGTATCCGGGTGAAAAGGGAGGAGATGCGATTTCCCGGATCCTGTTTGGAGAAGTCAATCCTTCCGGACGTTTGTCTGTGACATTTCCCCCGACCACCGGACGATACAGAATCACATGGCATCGAAAGGGGAGGTACTGGTGAGCTGTATGCTGAAGAATACAGGAGATGTAAAGGGTGCGGAAGTGGTGCTGCTTTATGTCCGTGACAAGATCAGCAGTGTGACAACTCCGGTGAAGGCTTTGAGAGGCTTTTCCAAGGTTGAACTGAATCCCGGAGAAAGCAGGAAGGTTACGCTGGTGCTGAAGAAGGATGATCTGAAGCTGTGGAATGCAGCGATGGATTTTGTACTGGAACCGGGAGATTTTGAAGTCTTTGTCGGTGCATCCGTAGAGGACATCCGGCTGAAGGGGACTTTTAAGGTGGAATGAGACTGTTTGCTGATCGAACAGAATGTAGTGAAATAGATTTTTGTACATTTGCAATGGTAATTTTAAAGAAACAAGACCATGAATATCGTATTGCTGGAATCACTCGGCATTTCTCCGGAAAGGCTGAGTGAATATGCCCGTCCGCTGGTTGAGGCCGGGCATACTTTTAACGCTTATCCCCGGGATTTGGACATACAGGTACAGATAGAACGTGCCCGCGAGGCTGATGTGATCATCATAGCCAATATGCCGTTGCGGGGAGAGGTAATCCGCGCCTGCAAGCATCTGAAATTTATTGATGTAGCGTTCACGGGAGTCGATCATGTGGATCTGGATGCTGCCCGTGAATGTGGAGTGAAGGTGAGCAATGCTGCCGGTTATTCCACTCAGGCAGTAGCCGAACTGGCCCTTTGCATGATGTTGTCACTGTTGCGGAACGTGCCGCAGGTGGCCGGCCGTTGCCGTCAGGGAAAGACCAAAGACGGTCTGGTCGGCTGTGAACTGCGCGGCAAGACTGTGGGAATCGTCGGTGCAGGAGCCATCGGAACACGTACGGCCGAACTGTGCAAGGCTTTTGGCTGCCGGGTGCTGGGCAACAAACGCCATCTGACCGGCAAGGAACCTTCCTTTATTGAGTTCATGCCGTTGGAAGAACTTCTGTCCCAGTCCGACATCGTTTCCCTCCACTGTCCGCTGACTGCCGAAACCCGTCAGCTGATTAATGCAGACCGTCTGGGAATGATGAAACAGGGCGCTTATCTGATCAATACGGCCCGTGGGGGAGTGGTTGACTCCGCAGCTCTGGCTGAAGCCTTGAAGAACGGCTATCTGGCCGGTGCCGGAATCGATGTGTTCGAAACTGAACCCCCGCTTGATCCGGCCCATCCGCTGCTTCAGGCACCGAATGTACTGGCCACTCCGCATGTCGCATTTGCGTCTGAAGAGTCGATGGAAGCCCGTGCTGCGATTGTGTTCAGCAACCTTTCCAACTGGATGGACGGGAAGCAGGAGAATGTGATTCTTTAATTTTTTTTATTTCCTTGCATTGTAGACCAACATTTCGCTTATCTGTATGGAGACTCCCTGCTGGGGATTAAGCCATTTGAAAGCGATGGTATGTTTCCCTTCCGTCAACCGGTATTTCCAGAACAGCTCGTAACGCCGTTTGGCGAAGGAAGCAGGCAGCTGGGCGGTTTCGGCCAGCTGCCCGTCAATGTACAGTTCGACTTCGGCCACATATTCTTCGTCGGAGGCATTGACATTTCCTCTGATCACGACACCGTTTCCGTTAAATTCCAGTTCCTGAATATCGGTGATCTTTTTATTGATCCCCCGTTTCCCGGTAGGATACATTCCTTCGAAAGCTTTTTCGTATTGTACGGCAACCGGTTGCTGGCATTGGATGGTTACCAGATCTCCTTCAACTGTTCCTCCGTTTTTCTCGATCATTTGCAGAGCCTGACCGAAGCTCAGCTGATAAGCCTTGTTCAGAGAAATATCGGTATAGGCAAAATTCCTGTCCTCAACTTCTTTCAGGCTTCTTTTCCACTGATCCGGAATCCGGTTATATCCCAGGATGGTTCCCAGAATACCGGCAGCAGAAGCAGGATTACAGTCCGAATCCTGACCGCATCGGGTAGAGATATCCATGGTCTTGTAGAAATCCCCTTCACCATATAACAGGCCGATCAGGATATAGGCGCTGTTGATGGTTGCGTCAATGTTGTAAGGAACGAATACGCCTTCGGGACAGCCGATATCGGTACTCCATTTCTTCTCACATTCGAACCAGGTCTGTTTCCAGTCGTCAGGATATTGTTGGTGCCAGCGTATGACGTCACTCATGCATTGGTAGAATGGCTTTCCTGAGGAATGGTTTTCAGCGCCTCTTTTACGATGAATCCGATGTCATCAGACAGAAAAGCCAGGGAATACATGGCTCCTACATAGACTCCGCCATACCATCCATCTCCATACGTCATGATATGTCCGATTTTATCGGCTATACCGGAAGCAGCATTAGGCATACCGGGAGACATCAGACCGGCATAGTCTGCCTCTATCTGATAGTCCAGGTCGCAGGCATGAGGATTGTTCATCCAGTGACCGGATGCCGTCGGCATGATTCCTTGCAGAATATTGTATCGTGCCGCCTGATTAGCATGCCAGAGGGGATATTCAGCAGTGGCAAAAGCCATAGCAAAAGAGTCCGCCGGGGCATCCAGCCCCAGACGGTCGAATACATCCACGAAAGTAAGATCCATGTAAACATCGTCATACAATCCCGGCACATTGTCATACCACCACTTGATGTAGCCGTCATACCATTCGATGGGCACATAATCCTGAATCATCGTCCCGCAGTATTTGAACTCTGTGGGACCTCCGTAGGTACAGCCGATGGCCTGACCGGCCCAACCTCCTTTGATTTTATCCAGCAGACTGTCTTTAGAGATTGTATATGTCTCCGGAATGCATGGATGGTTGGTTCCGGCAGTTCCAGGAGAACATGCCTCCATCAGCCACATGGCTGCAAACAGGAGAGTGCATGGGAAGAGATGTTTCATGGTTCAGCAGTTTTTGAAGACTTAGTGAAAAATAAGTGAGTTAATTTATAGCTTTGTGTTAAAAAGGAAAAATGCTTTCCATAATGTCGAATTAGATATTTTACAAATTCTATATATGAAAGATAAAGGGGTATCATCATTTAATTTGTAATCCTTATAGATATAATTTTTTATATTGGTTCATTAGTGTCCCATTTTAACGGGACACTAATGAGTTAAAGTTAATAAAAAATTATTGTAAACGCCGCTTGATTTCATTATTAGTCCGTTTGTTGCGGGAACCTTTCACTTTCTGATTTCCGAAATTATAGGTTACTCCCACTTGTACATTGCGCGGATTGTTTTTCATCGTAAAGGCATAATTGTAGTCAGCTCCCGTATTTACGCTGTATTCTTCATTGTAAGAATTGAAGATGTTGTAGACTCCTGCTGTGAATGTCCACTGTTTCAGATTCTTGCGTATGGATGCATACATGTAATGATTGGTCTTTCTCAGAGTCTGGGGCATATGTTCCCGTCCCATCATGTTGTAGTAGATATCTAATGACCATTTGTACTTTTTCGAAAGAGTGACGAAATTCATGAACTGCAGGGTCGGGGTGAAGCCATATCTTCTGACAGGCTGATTTTCTATCTGTCCTTTGTTGTAGCTATAGTAACCTCCAAGGGCATAGTTCACGTATAGATAGTTGTTGAACAGACTTTCATTCCACATAAAGTTGAATGTGGTGATCCGGCTGTTGCCATAATTGTCGAAAAGTGAGCGTACTGTGTTGGTTCCTTCTACCGGCAGACGGAACATAGTCCAGCTGTTGCGCGAGATAAAATGATTGACTGCGAAAACATATTTATAGTTCAATGTATAATAGAAGTCTATGTTATAAGTCCGCATATATTTCAGGAACGGGTTGTTCTCGGAGTATGACGTTTCCGAAGTATAATTGCGGAACGGGTTCAGCAAGGCAAATTCCGGGCGTCTGACTCCAGACTGCAAGGAAAGCGAAAAACTGTGTTTCTCATTGGGCATATAGCTGATGGAAGCAGAAGGAAATACATCCCAGTCATTGCGGTTGAAATTCTGTTCGGGATTATTTTTTACATCGCCTTTACCGTGTGTGTATTCCAGGCGTGCACCGAGCATGAGTGCCCACTTGCTGAAACTTTTACTGAATGACAGGAATCCGGCCGCTACCGTTTCATCGTAAATGAAATGATTGCTTTGTCCGTACTTGTCAACATACTGCTCACCTTCTTTGTGCCCGAAGAAAGAGTTGGCGTCCGAGCGTGTCGTGTAGACCTCCGAGCCAATGTTCATTGAATATCCGTTGCCCAGCGGAGTCTTGAAGTCGATTTTGCCTGCCCAGTTTGTAATATTGATATTCTGTCTTTGGCGGTAATCCAGCAGCAGCGTATGAGGCATTTCTGGCTTTTCGCTGTGTGTAATGTCATTCTGACGGTTGTAATTCCCATATTTCAGGAAGTCAAAGTCAATATTCAGGTATTTACCCTGTTTGATATCATAGCGATAGTTGACATTTGACGATACCTGATATCCGGTTGTGTGAACGTCTTTTCTGGTCTGCGACAGAGAGTCCAGCTGACCGTTCGTGAAATAGCGGTTCGTGTTGTCCATCAGGCTGGGGTTGTACGCATTGCCTGAAGCATTGACAACGATACCGATGATCTGTTTGTCATTGATGTGGTAGTCCAGATTAACCATCCCTCCGTAGGTCAGTTTGTTGTAATCATATTCCGAATGCGAGAGGGTGGAAGCTTTTGAGGTCGGATAATTATAGGTTATATCAGATTCCTGGGGGAGCACGTAATGCTGTGCGTACACATTGGCTGTCAGATCCACTTTGTTCTTCTTGTAGTTTAAGAACGCATTTCCTGTCTGTGAGTTCTTGTCCTTCATCTGCTGGTCTGTAAAGGAAAGAGTACCTTTGGCTCCTTCGTTTTCATTTTTTCTCAGCACGATATTGATAGCTCCACCTGATACGTCTGCCCGAAAGCTGCTGTTCAGTGTGGTCATGATTTCTATCTTGTCAATGTTTTCGGCAGGCATGCTTTTCAGGTACTGTTGCAGGGTTTCTCCGTTTAATTTTGATTTCCGGCCATTGATGTAGACGATGGGATTTCCTTTTCCGACCAGCGTGATTCCGGCATGGTCATTCACCTGAAGGAAAGGAGTCAGTTTTAAGACTCCCCAGGTATTGTTCCCTTTCACAATGCTGGTGTTTGCAACTTTGAATGAATACCGGTCGGCTTCCCGTGTAAGCTGGGGTTTTGCCGTGACGACTACTTCACTGAGTAATACGGGATCTTCATCCAGAATGATGGTTCCCAGATTTTGTGCTTGCGTGCCGACCTCCACATATTTTTCTTTATAGCCGACATTGGTGATATATAGTACGATTCCGTCCGGATATTCGGATCTTGATTTTAAGCGGAATACACCAAGAGAGTCGCAGATGGCAGAGTCGATCAGTTTGTTGTTTTGTCGCTCAATGACGGCAATGGCCGTGTAAGGAAGTTTTTCATTTTGTTTGTTGATTATGCTCCCTGTAATGTTCTGTGCGATCGTTTCCAGCCCCAAAAGGTTACAGATAAACAACCCAAGAAGTAATATGCGTTTCATAATTCAGATTATTTAAATTTTGAACAAAGATATATTATTTTTTTAAACATATCATATTTCAATTATTTTTTTGCACCTAACTAAATGTTTTTCTGAATATGGTGTGGGGTAGAAGATTTGTTGCTGAAAAATTTATAACTTTTTATAGTTCTGAAATTTAAAGATATACATAAATATTCTTCTATGTTTAATATTTTATACTGATTATTAAACACTTTCGGAGGATATATTTTCTCAGAGGATTATGGAGTTGTATGAATCTTCAGAAAATATGAAGGGGTTGCTTCCGACAGACTTTCGCAAGTATATTTTTCAGATCATACAATCCTTATCTCATTGAAAAAACGTCGAAATGTTTTATAAAAAAGAATTCGGGCTTTTAAAGCAAACGCCGAAACGTTTTTTTAAAAGCCCGAAGCTCATTTTTTCTACAGTTTTTTTATTTCATAAACTTCTCAATCAGTTCCGCAATTTTCTGCCGGTGTTCCAGCAAAACCTGGGGATCTTTGTTGTAGGTCTTCTCATCGGTGTAGATGGATTTTGGAATCTGCAACAGCTGTCTGGCTTCTTTCACCAGTGACGCCTGTTTCTTCGAAGCCACTTTCATCAGTTTTTCCAGAATGCACATGTATTCGTAATCTTCAATACCGGCTCTGAGGAATTCCAGTCTGATGGACGGGATCGGATATCCCTGATAAGCGGTTGTCTTGTCCTTGTTGGGATCTCTGTTTTCCGGATAGAAGAACCGTCCGTCACCATTTCCCCAGATTGTCTGTTTTCCATAAGGCCAGCCGTATCCGGTTACCCAGCTCATGGCTTCTTGCCAGGGGTTCTGCAGATATCCTTTCGGGGAAGCTTCGTTGGAATTCCAGTAGGTGGTTTCCCACATGAGTACTCCTTTCAGACGGTAGACGTAGGATGCCCACAGCCACATGCGCATATTCACGGCATCGTGGTCGATGAATTCGGAAATCCACGGAGCTTTCGGCCATACGCAGAGATAAGACCAGTATTCCAGTCCGCGCTGGTTCATCTTGTCGATTTTTTCGTGGTTCAGCTGGTGCCAGATGGTGCAGCTGATATCGGTAACGTCCGAGATATCCTGACCTGCCACATGTTCTGTCAGGAAGGTTGTCAGTTTCGGAGCATACTCCTTGATCATCTTGTTGGTCTGGTATACGAACTCATAATCTTTTTCCGACGGTTCATCAAACCAGTAGATGTATTCTTTGCCCAGTACGCCGATTCGTTCCAGATTATCCTGAATCTGCTGCAAATAGCGCTTCATAAGTTTGTTATACTCTTCCGTTCCCTGCTCGAATCCTTCGAAGATACCATTCTGGCGGGAATAGTAGGTTCCTGATCCCAGACCTTTTATGGCCAGACGGAAGGAGTTGAAATTATAGGGAGGCGCAAAGTATTTTCTGGCAGCCGCTTCGAAATCAGAGAAATCCAGCTGGATGTCGATCTTGTCCAGATCCACTTCAAAATTTCCGCATGCGAGCAGGTTCTGGTCTGTTTCTTTCTGATTCATCGAAAGATCATCGAACCAGACAACCCCTTTGTCTTCTCCGTGATAGGTGCGGTTGGCTGCACACAGAATGACTTTGACATAGCGGATTTCTTCGTCGAACATTCCCAGCGGGAAAGTGAATGATTCCCATCCCGGGTTCGCTGTAAATTGTTCAAAACGGTTTTCGAAGACAATCAGATTCTTTTCGGCATCATAGCATTCTACACCTACTACATAAGTCTGCTTCTCTGCCTGGCTTTTGGCTTTCCATTTTAACTCATAGGTCTTTCCCGGAGTTACAGGCTGCAATTCGCGTGTGCAGGCTTCTATGTTCTCAGTGGCTGAATTATCTACAACCTTATAGCCGTAATTTCCGCTGACTTTTTCTTTGCTGTCATAAAATCCGCCTTCCCAGTCCACTCCGGAAACGGTTTCATGAATCGGAGCATACAGGAAAGGATCGTAGGGAGAGATTTTGTACCGGCTGAACATTTCCATGTATTTTTCGAATTTGTCACGTTTCTGTTCTTCGGTGGTCAGATTTTCATAGAGTTCCACATTTTTCATGTTCATTCCCCATCCGGAACGAATGGTAGGAACAGCAGGAAGTTCAAAGTTTCTCACCGTCAGATCAACGGGAACCGTAGTTTTCCAGCCGTTGGCTGCCGTAAGTGTCACTTCCGATGTATATTGGCCAGCCGCAGTCTGCGAAGGAACATGGACTGTAATCCATAAAGGGGTATTCTCGGATGCCTTTAATGTCAGAGGCTTTTCATACAACGGCAGCGGATCCGGGAAATATCCTTTGTAACCATAATAATCCGTAGGGTGGGAGACCTTGACGTATTCCACCTTTCTGATTTCAACCTGGTCACCGGGGATCGTCTTTCCGTCAGAAGAAGTAAAGTCTGCCACCGAGATGCGGAAGTTTTCCATTTCACTTTCCGGATTTACTACAATGATAAACGATTCGTATTCATTCTTGGCAGCCGACAGAGAGACCCTGCTCTGGCTTTTTCTCGGAACCGGTGCATCTTTCAATACTTTGTAAGCGCCTTCGGCCCACCAGACGGAGGCTTTTTGATCCTGGTTTATAAAATACCCGTAACCTCCTGTTGCCGTCTGATTCAAATCTACCTGATCTTGTTTGTTGTCGGATACATTACTGGCCACTGCGGGCATACATGACAACAAAGATAAAAACAAAAACATGCTTTTCATAACTGTGCTTTTTTCATTAGTTTGTAAAACCACCCCTATAAATTATTGTGTGCCGGCTGGTGTTGGGCATCAATCGGCACACATTCTTGTAATTCGCATCAAAAATACGAATAAATCTGAAAAAAGTCAGCAGTCTGTCAGATTATTTTAGGAAACTGTTCCAACAAGCTTGTTATCGGATGTCAGGCTAATCCTTTTTCAGGATTGTTCCCACCTTTTGAAGTATTTCCATTATATATGTCTCCCAGACTGTTGTAGAGGCCAAAATGAACGAACATTCCGAATTTGGCATCTACGAACTATTGCAAGGAATACATCCATAAACTTCTGAAACACCTTTTCCCATGTCAGGTTTAACCGCTTTGTGGTACTGGAGAAGGAACCGTACAATTCAGCTGAAACGACTGCACAATTCAGTTGTAACGAACGCATAATGAAGCCTTAATGACCGCATAATCCAGCTTCAATGACCATATGTTTTAGCCTGAAGAGCTGGATTACTGACTTCTCAGTAAAAATGAGAAAACAAATTGAGATTTGGAATATAATTCCTTATATTTGCGTAATATAATTGCATCTAGGAACAAAATTAAATAAAAGAAAGGCAGTTTGATCGGAATTATGATACCAGAAGAAAAAGCAAGGCAAAAGATAGATCTTATGACCACTCCTTGGCAGAGTTGATGGCTGAAATAAAAGAGAAAAGTATAACTATTAGTTCAGCAGTAGCAGAACTTGAGAAGCTGCTTGCAAACATAAATTAAGATTAAGCGTATGAAAAATAACGACATCGCAATATCAATAGAACAGCAATTCGGAGAAATCATAAATATTATTCTCCAACATAAAAGTAATGCTTCAAGAGCCGTCAATGAAGAGCTGCTACTCACAGCATGGCATGTAGGTGGATATGTATCTGCTAAACTGAAGAGCGAAGAATGGGGAAGCAAGGTTGTTTCGCAACTGTCTGAATATATACGTTCCCAACGCCCTGACATCAAAGGATATAGCAAAAGAAATATTTACAATATGGTAATGTTCTATGATGAGTATTCATCAGAAACGTTCATAGCAACAATAAGACAATATTTGAATACTGAATTTGTGCAGCCAAAAACTGCACAAATTGAAGCGAGCGACCATAAACAGAAAATACCTGTAATTGTGCAGCCAAAAACTGCACAATTTGTCCAGCCAGCAATTGGACAAATGCCTAAGATATTGGAGTTAACGAGTTTGACTAATCATATAGAAATATTATGCCGATGTAAAAGCGACGAAGAACGGTTGTTTTATATACTCTATGCCAATAAAGAGCATTTAGTAAAACGAGAGCTCCAACGTTGCATTTCCAATCAGACTTATGCAGGATTATTAGGAAGCAAGGACAATATGTCAAAAGGATTACTGGAAAGATATCCTAATGCGCCAGTCATGTTCAAAGACACCCTGTTCGTAGATTTTCTTAATCTGCCGAAAAAGCATAGCGAAACAAAGCTAAAAAATGGCCTGATAGAACATATGAAGCAGTTTATTCTTGAACTTGGAAAAGACTTTATATTCATGGATCAGGAATATCGTCTTAATATAGGAACATCTACATTCAAGGCTGATCTATTATTCTTTCATCGTGGCTTACAGGCATTAGTTGCTGTGGAATTGAAAAAGACGAAGTTCCATCCTCGTGATCTTGGACAGTTGGAATTCTATTTGGAAGCACTCGATCGGGATGTTAAACGGTCTAACGAGAACCCTTCTATCGGTATTATACTCTGTCCGGAAGCAGACCGGGTAGTAGTAGAATATGCCATGAGCAGAAGCATGAGCCCTACCATGATTGCTGAATATAAGCGCATTCTCATTCCACAGGAACGCATGCAGCAGCAACTGAATGAGTTTTGCAATCTATTCTTAAACAGGGACTAACTTAAATGGATACAGTAAAGCATAATCATTTTTTCTGTCATACTTTTCACAATAACCCTTCCAGATCCAGATAAGCAAACTGGATTTCATCGTCCAGATTCATGATGATCCGGTTGTTGTCTTTATCGTAGCAGAAGTAGTTGATGGGACGGCCTACAACCAGGGTTTTCAGATAGTCGCCTTTCATGTTGAACACATGAAATATTTCCCCCAGATTGCCTTTGTTCCAGTCTTGTCCCGAGTATAAGGCTATGATCTTGTCTCCGCAGATCTGAACCTCTGAGAAATGTTTTTTTCTGTCTCCGCTTTCATCCCAGTTGGGACCGTAGACATTGCATTGCAGTTCGCCTTCCAGGTTGTAGAGGCTGATCAGATCATATCTGCCATTGCATTCCACCAGCGTCTGGCTGGCTGGAGAAACGGCGTAACTGATACGTTTTTTCTGGTCGGCCGGATGGGTGTAGGCCGTGAGCTTGATTTCTCCCGTCTGCATGTTCCATTTGCCGCTGGTCTGCAGGAAAGTGGAAGAGGAGGTGGGCTGGATGAAAGAGCCGTAAGCCAGTGTATCGTTGATGTAGCAATAATCGTTCGGGAAGTTCATACCGTTCAGTTTCAGCTTGACAAATGGTTCGTATCCGGGATTCTGGAGCAGGCTGTCCAGCTGATAGCCGAGAATGCGGAGCTGGCCGTGATCCGTCACGTACAGTTCCCGCTTCTCCGGATTCCATGCCACTGTTCCGAGGACGGTTATTTCTTTGGGGCCCTGTCCGGGATCTCCGAAACTGCATAAGGGAGCAAATGTGTTCTTGTTGAAGATGTGTACCATTTTCTCCATGGAGCGGTAGTCAGCTATGATGAGATAATCATCGAAAACATAAGGTTTGGCCATGGCTCCGATCAGTACGTCTTCCATACTGATTTCCCGGATCCGGTTTCTGACATCTGTTTTTTCATTCCGTTGTTTTTGCCATTTCTCACCGGTTCCTTCCTGTTTGCATGAGGGAAGACATACCGTCAAGACCATAAATATGATGAGGAGTGTGTTGCGTTGTATTGATTTCATAGAATTTGTTTTTTTAGGTTGTACGAATGGATGAAGTTTCGGTTCAGATGGCCCGGATGAGCAGCAGCACCGGATTCTGGTCGTCTGTATAGTGAAGCTTGTCTGCAAGTTCCTGTTGCTGGGACGGGGATAAATGCGTGCGGCCATATTCCATGATGTCGTCTGGCTGTAAAGGAAGGACGATCTGTCCGTTATCCTGGACAAACAATGTTACATCCGTCAGATTGACCGGATAATCATACAGCTGGTCAACCAGAAGTGTACCGAAACAGATTTGCTTTCCGTCAGCTGATTTGGGAAGGATGGACATCCGGTATTGCTTTTTGTAGAAATAGCCGGCCCAGTAGTTTTTGTCTGTTTCCAGAAAACAGTCTGTTCCGTATGCAAAGCGGTCTTCCTGATGCAGTTTCTCAAAGAACTCCATGATGTGTTCATAGGGCTGGTTGTAGAAAGAAGACGGAATATTCTTGCCTGAGAAGTCCAGTACAAATGCAGGGGTACAGGCTGCAGCGTTCAGGTTGTAGACGGTGTCGTTGAACAGCTGGGTAAAGTAGGTGTGCGATCCGTTCTGCTGGAAAATGTTCTTTGACTTTACAAACAGATATTGGGCTTTGGCCTTGTCAACAGGCAGGAAGTGATGCTTGGAGCTTGAATCACTCAGTGACAAGGCATGAAGCTGGAACCGGTTATCCTTGCTCATGTCATTGCCTGTATAAATGTATAGGGTATTGCTGTCTGTCAGACAGATGTTTTCCATCCAGAGGTCCAAATTGATGCGGCTGGTACAGTTGTTGTCCCATGAATAGCTGTTTATGCATTGCGTGTTGCGGCTCAATACCCACACATGTTCACCGTCGGTCTGAAAATCACTTACGTTTGCATATTCTTCCGGTCCTGTTCCCTGGCGGTGGATTGCACCGAGACATTCTCCGGATAAAGAAAATTTATATACGGCAGACGGATCCGCTACATATAGAAAATCTGTTCTCAGATGAATCTGGTTTATTTCACTGAGCAGTAATGAATCGGAGGTGGGCAGAACAACCAGTGAGCCGTTTGCCAC
>ULNE01034104.1_pt1 | contig 26962 bp, 18 predicted proteins | sample 1951831 | NCBI WGS metagenome assembly ULNE01 (sample SAMEA4835568, study PRJEB28245) | human gut metagenome | biome: gut microbiome; material: fecal sample | place: Denmark | collected 2008 | reverse complement strand
AGAGAAAAATACCGCCGGTGACGAATTTTACGGCGAAACACTTAAAAGAGCGGTTGCCGGTATGGAGCGCGACGAGCAAAACGGTATGTCGCCGGACGATATAGCCGATGCGGTGTATGCTGCGGCAACCAAAGCTCGTCCGAAGCTTTTGTCTACAAAAGGCGCTAAATATCATCTGTTTTTGGCACTTTCAAAGGCATTGCCGGTTTCGCTTGTGAACATCATAGTTGGAAAGCTTTATTCTTAATAATTCGGGGCGTAAAGCAATACTGTTATTATCTGCTTTTGCCCCGTTTTCTTGTTATTCAATAAAAACACATTCGGAGGTACTATGCAAAATTTTGTAGAGCTTATTCAAAATGTAAACAGTAAGGTAAACAGCATCGTTTGGGGGCCTCCGATGCTCATATTGATGCTGCTTACCGGTCTTTATCTCACGTGCGGTACGCGATTTTTCCAAATACGCCGTTTTTGCTACACAATTAAAAATACGGTTGCCGCAATTTTTAAAGACCGCAAGGTAACAAAAACCAAGGACGAAAAAGCCATATCGCAGTTTCAGGCACTTGCAACGGCTCTTGCCGCAACGGTAGGCACGGGCAACATTGTAGGCGTAGCCACCGCGATTTCCTCCGGCGGAGCGGGTGCGGTATTTTGGATGTGGATTTCTGCTTTGCTCGGTATGATGACGAGCTTTTCCGAAAATGCGCTTGGCATATATTTCCGCAGAAAAAACGAAAAAGGCGAGTGGGTGGGCGGCCCTATGTATTATATTGAAAAGGGTCTCGGCCAAAAGTGGCTTGCGGTTATATTTTCTGTTTTTTGTCTGTTCGCGTCATTCGGAATAGGCTCGGTAGCTCAGGTCAACGGAATATCCACGGCGCTTAAGGGTTCGTTTAATATACCGGGCGTTGTCACGGGAATAGTCGTTTGCGCCCTTATCGCCGTTATAATTTACGGCGGACTGAAAAGAATAGTCACGGTGACGGAAAAATTTGTGCCTTTTATGGCGGCGTTTTACATAATAGGCGCGCTTATAATAATAATCGTAAACTTCCGCCATATAGGCGACGCTTTCGGCGAGATATTTTCGGGGGCGTTCAGTATGCGCTCCGTCGGAGGAGGCGTTATGGGATACGGTATTTCAAGAGCCATGCGTTTCGGTGTGGCGCGCGGAGTATTTTCTAATGAGGCAGGCCTCGGCTCGTCCGTAATGGTCCATTCCTCATCTGATGCCAAGGAACCCGTAACACAGGGTATGTGGGGCATATTTCAGGTGTTTTTTGACACCATTGTTATATGCACCCTTACGGCACTCGTAATACTGACTACCGGGGCAAATCTGCAAAGCGGACTTGAGGGAGTCAATATAACAATATATGCCTTCGAGAGCGTGCTCGGCAAATGGGGCTCTTATATAGTATCCATAGGTATAGTTATGTTCGCTTTTTCAACCATACTCGGCTGGTCGGTGTACGGCTCGCGCGCCGCAGAATATATAGGCGGAAAAAAGCTGACTGCGGTGTATAAAATAATATTTCTCGCAATGACATTTATAGGTGCCGTGTCGAGCATTCAGCTTGTTTGGGATCTTTCCGATACGTTTAACGGTCTTATGGCTTTGCCGAACCTTATAGGTCTGTTACTTTTGTCGGGGACGGTGTTTAAAATAACCAAAAACTACGAGCAGAGAGTGATAGGCGGCAAAAAGATAAAGCCGATGCTGTCTTTTTATGACCGTGAGAAATAATTTTCGGTATTCACATTTAACTCCGAATTTGATATAATATACGGGATTTAAAAAGATAAAAGAGGAAATTTATGTCAGGTAAAAAGGACTACATCAGAAATTTTTGCATAATTGCCCATATCGACCACGGCAAGAGTACGCTTGCCGACCGTTTGTTGGAGCTTACGGACTCCGTAGCGAAGCGCGATATGGAGGCGCAGCTTCTTGACAATATGGATATTGAGCGTGAACGCGGTATAACCATTAAGGCACGTGCCGTAAAGCTTGATTACAAGGCTGCCGACGGCAAAAAATATGAACTGAACTTAATAGACACTCCCGGCCATGTTGACTTCAACTATGAGGTGTCGCGTTCTCTTGCGGCATGCGAGGGAGCTGTGCTGATAGTTGACGCGTCACAGGGGATAGAGGCTCAAACTCTTGCAAATACCTACCTTGCGCTTGACCACGACCTTGAAATTGTACCGGTAATAAATAAAATCGACCTTCCCGCCGCAGAGCCGGAGCGCGTTGCTAAAGAAGTGGAGGACGTTATAGGCATACCGTGTATGGATTCGCCGCGAATTTCGGCAAAAACGGGTGAGAATGTCCCCGCTGTGCTCGAGGAAATCGTAAACCTTGTGCCGCCTCCGGATGATAACGATTCAAAGCCGCTCAGAGCGCTTGTATTTGACTCCGTATATGACAGCTATCGCGGTGTAATTGTCTATGTCAGAATAGTTGACGGTGTGGTAAGGCCGGGGCAGACGATGCGTCTTATGGCTACGGGCGCCGAATTTACAATTGTGGAAACGGGATATATGCGCGCCAAGAGCTTGGAGCCGACAAAGCAGCTGTCCTCGGGCGAGGTCGGTTATATCACCGCTTCGATTAAAACCGTAGGCGATGCGCGCGTAGGCGATACCGTGACTCTTGCCGAAAATCCGGCTTCGGAGCCGCTTGCAGGATATCGCAAGGTAAATCCGATGGTTTTCTGCGGAATTTATCCGGCGGACGGAGCGGATTATGAGGCTCTTAGGGATGCTCTTGCCAAATTACAGCTGAATGACGCCTCGCTCTCGTTTGAACCCGAGACGTCAAGTGCCCTCGGCTTCGGCTTCAGGTGCGGTTTCTTGGGGCTTTTGCACCTTGAAATCATACAGGAACGCCTCGAGAGAGAGTATGACCTCGACCTCGTAACAACAATACCTTCGGTTGTTTACAAAATACATCTTACCGACGGAAACGTAGTCGAAATAGACAATCCGTGCAACTACCCCGACCCCGCAACAATCGATTTTGCGGAGGAACCCATGGTTGAGGCGCACATCTTTTCTCCTAAGGATTATGTGGGAGCCATAATGGATCTTTGCCAGGACAGACGCGGCGAATATAAAGAAATGACGTATCTTGACGCCGACAGGGTGGACTTAAAATATATACTCCCGCTTAACGAAATAATCTATGACTTCTTTGACGTCTTAAAATCGCGTACGCGCGGCTATGCTTCGTTTGACTATGAGCTTTGCGGCTACCAAAGGTCAAGCCTTGTAAAGCTCGACGTTCTTTTGAACGGCGATATGATAGACGCCCTCTCGTTTATTATTCACTCCGAAAAGGCTTATCCGAGAGCGCGCAGAATAGCCGAGAAGCTTAAGGACAATATTCCGCGCCAGATGTTTGAAATTCCCATTCAGATAGCCGTGGGCGGCAAGGTAATAGCGCGCGAAACCGTAAAGGCAATGCGTAAGGATGTGCTCGCTAAATGCTACGGCGGCGATATAACGCGTAAAAAGAAGCTGCTTGAAAAGCAAAAAGAGGGTAAAAAGCGTATGCGCAAGTTCGGTACGGTAGAAGTTCCGCAAGAGGCGTTTATGGCTGTGCTTAAATTAGACGATGAATAATATAGGACTGTATATTCACATTCCGTTTTGCAATTCAAAGTGCCCGTATTGCGATTTTTACTCGTTTCGCGCCGATGACGATACAAAAAACAGATATGTTTCGGCTGTTTTGCGAGAGCTTCGGAACAATTCAAAACAGCTTAGTTGTAAAGCCGATACGCTTTACATTGGCGGCGGAACTCCGTCGGTTTTGGCTCCGGATTATCTTTGCCAAATCATAAACGGCGCAAAATCAACGTTTTTGACCGATGATGCGGAAATAACGGTAGAGTGCAACCCGTTTTCGCTCGGCGATGAATTCTTTGAAAAAGTAAGCGAGTGTAAAGTAAATAGACTTTCCATAGGCTTGCAGTCGGCAAATGACGGCGAACGTAGGATTTTAGGCAGACGAGCCGGCAAAAGCGAGGTTCAAAGTGTCGTTTCACGGGCAAAAAAAGCGGGAATAAATAATATTTCGCTTGATGTAATGCTCGGCGTGCCGGGTCAAACAAAAGAGAGCCTTAAAAGCACGCTTGATTTCTGCATTTCTTCGGGTGTGCCGCATCTCAGCTGCTACATTCTCAAAATAGAGGAGAATACGCCGTTTTTTCGTATGAGAGACAAATTGCCGTTCCCCTCTGACGACGATACGGCCGATATGTACCTTTTTATGTGCGAATACCTCGAAGAACACGGTATTATGCAGTATGAAATATCAAATTTTGCGGTTCCCGGCTTTGAGAGCCGCCACAATCTGAAATATTGGCACGATGAGGAGTACCTCGGCATAGGTGCTTCGGCACATTCGTTTTTAGGCGGAAAACGCACATATTATCCGCGTGATATTGAGTATTTCATAAGCGGCAACGAGCGTTTAACTGAGGGCGACGGCGGCGACGAAGAGGAATTTTGTATGCTCGCTTTAAGGCTTTGCGAGGGGCTTACTCAAGAGCGTTTTTACGCCCGTTTTCATCATGAGATACCGCAAAAAATGCTTGAAAGCGCAAAGCAATACGAAAAATACGGGCTTTGCAGCTGTGAGAGTGGCGGAATTTCTCTGACGCGGCGCGGATTTTTACTCTCCAACTCCGTAATATCCGAAATTATCTTATAGATATAAATATTTCAGGGCTTGTAATTTGCTTTACAAGCCCGTTTTTTTGTGCTTTTCGGGCGTTTGTGAAATTAAAACGGCTTTTTGTTACAATGGCGTTTTTTTGTCGCACAGCACGTGATAAAATCAAGAGGCTAAACGGAAGAGTTCTATGAAAGAGAATTGATTACATAGAATTTCCGGTGTATAATTTGTAAAAGATTACCAAAAGCGGCTGCAATTTTTGTCGAAGTGTGCTCGCAATCTAAAATTTTACATATTTTCATTTCAAAATGACAAAAGAATGTCAAACTGCGTTCACAATTTGTTAACATTTGGTTTAAAGACTATTTAAAATGTGTTTTTAAATTAGATAAAAACTCTTTACACCAAAGCATTTTTAGTGTAAACTTAAGTATAAATATACGGTGTAATAGTGTACCCATTTGCGCCTTAAAATCGGTAAATAGATGCTCTTTCGCAAAATGATGAGAAACAAGCGTTAAAGCAAACCCGAAGCGGTGCGGATTTATCGTATACTATTATATATAGCGTTTTTAATCAATTTATCGGAGGTTTTTTATTTGGCAGATCTTATATTTCGGCATCTTGCCGGAGCCGATGGCGAGGGCGTTTACAAAAACGGCAAAACCGGCTTCTCGGTTTCTTATTTCAAAAAGAAAGAAATAGACTCGCGCTATCCCTCGGGCGGCTATATGGTTGTCGGTCAAATAGGCAAGGGCAAACGCGAAATCGGTGATTTGCAGTCTGACGACGGGCAAACCGAAAAGGTGTATGCCGCAACGAAAATGCCTCATACCGCGGTAGTCGGCTACATAGAGACAGAGGCTGACAAATTCATTGCGATAGTTAAAGACAGACTCTTGCTTTGGCTTTTGTTTGCGCTTTTGATAGCGGCACTTATAATAGGTCTTATATTCCTTTTAAAGGCCGTTATACCGACAGGCGGCGATGGCGGAACCACAACGCCCCCCGCAGGCGTAATCGACCAAAATGCCGTTTTGGGCGAGGGCGAAATCTCGATTCCTGATAAAACAAAAACAAGGGGCAGGCAGATAAAGGTCTACGGTATTCCCGAGCTTCCCTTGGCGGCAAATACCAAGGAGCAAAGCTTTGTATTCTCAAACCCCGAGGAAAACCCGTGCTTCTTTGTTATAGAAATAGAGCTTTCAAATACAGGCGAGGTTATATATACCTCAAATCTCTTGCCGCCGGGCTATTCAATATCAAAGTTCACGCTGAACCGTGAGCTTGCGGCAGGAACCTATCCTGCAACAATCCATGTTAAGACCTACAGCTTTGATAAAGAGCAGCGTAAACTTAACAATATGGATTTAAAAACGACCATCGTGGTTTCATAAGAAACTATATTCAAAATACAGATTTTGAGGAAAGGAGTTGCAGTTTATGCAAAAAATTTCAAAGATTAAAATCGGAAAAAGCATAACTGCTGTGCTGCTTTGCGTAGTGCTTTTGGTAACGTCGATTCCCATGGTTCTCGCGGCCGGCGAGGGCGAATATGACCCGATACCGACCTTTACCGAATCGGATAAAAGGGAAGCGGCTGCAACACTTAATGACGACGGCGGAATTACGGTCAGCTTCCCCGCGGCTAAGGTTAGCGAGCGCAAAACCGGCACAAAAACAATTGACGGGTATATGTTAGAGCTTGTTGATCTCGGAACATATACCGAAGTTCACACAAGCACGGTTTTGCTGCGCAAGATGGTTAGTCCCACCGGTACCGCACCGTACACGGCTGAGATTACGGCAGACGAAATCAAAACAAAGGTGCCTGCGGGTCTGTCTGACGATCACCGTTACAATATTACGATAACGGCGTACGACAGCGACGGCTGGTTCTCGGAGGCTGTTAACGCATACGTTTCGGATGTTCCGACTTATGTATACGATGCGGACGCTTATGCCCCCGTTACAAACAACGTTCTTGCCATGCGTGAAATTCTTACCTTTGATAAAAAAGGTAACGCAGATGACCACGGTTCGTTTTCGGATACCGGAACCGACGAGAGAACCGCCGAAGTCAACAATGTACGCAGTACGTCAGGCTCCCTTGACTATATGCAGGAGGGTAATCACCTTTCATTCGAAGGCAGAACCGATGGTGTAGGCGTTAAAGACACGGGCGATAGCTACGGCTACGCAATGCGTATCGAGTCCGCCGCAACCACCGACAGCCCTCAGTCCATTGATACGGCATGGAGCCGTCAGACTTGGGACCCGACGGGTGCTTCCGAGATTTGGTACTATCTTGACTTCTCAGAGGTCAGCGTAACGGGGCTTTCATTCCGCCTTCGTTCAAACGAAAAGTATTTTGCACAGGATTTTGACAACAGCTACAGTGAAAGCAATAATGCTTTTAACAGATACGGCGATATAATTTACTCAACTGTCGGCACCACAAAAGCAGGCTATATGGGTGAGGACCCATATTTATTCCTGCAGCAAACGGACGGCAGCTGGAAAAAGGTTATGTTAAACGACGGTACCGTTGACCTTGACCATTTCAAGGGATATGTCCGCATACCGCTTCAGTTTATGTGCTCCGAAACCGACTCTGTTGTCACGGAGTCCAACGAGGATTTCGGTGTAAACAAGCCTATGCCCGATATGTATGTGTGGAACAGCTCGGATAAAACTAAAGCAAATGCCAACAAGTATTATAACGAGAAAATTAAGCTTTCGCAGCCGGTAGTTGTTGACCCTGCCGGTACTTCGATATCCGATGCTCTGCTTATTAGACGCTATTCCTTCAGAATTAACAAGACGGCGACTCTTAGCGGCGAATACTATATCGACGGCAGCACGATGCTCGCTCCGTGCATAAATACGGCGGATGGCGGCAAGACAACAGCCGATTCGCCCAGAAGAGCTTATATCGATAAGGCCAAAATCGGAGAAGTCGATGAAAACGGCAGATCCAAAGCAGTAGTAAACCGTGAAAACGGCTACAAGGCTATTGAGGACATTATGTCCGCAGGCTTTAAGTTCACGGGCTGCTCGTATGACCCGGCTTCTACGAGCCTTGAAACCAACAACGGCAGCGTAGGTAAAAAGATTTTCCTTGATAATGTATTGTTCTACCGTACAGACGGTCAGAAATACAGCGAAAATACCCTTAACGGAGCAACAAACACAGGCACGCCCGTTAAGACATATTATGACCAGGAAACAGAAATTCCGCGCGCTATTTTCAATGCCTGCCAAAAGTACATTGAAAATCCGAACTCCTACGATTACCGCGCCGTTAAGTATATCGAGGACTTGATAGCCGGTTATAAAAAATCAATTGAGGAATATAACAAATCCGAAGAAGCCGGAAAATCCGGTATAATCGATGCATCTTTCCTTGAGGATTCTGCGCTCGATACCAAGGCGGCAGCACTCGGTATGACCGAGGCTTGGGAAAAGTACAAGACCGCCAAGCAGGCTTGTATAGACGGTAAAACCTACGGCTCTGCTAACTCGGGGGCAGAGGATTTCATTCCGATGATTTCAACTAAGCTTGAGCAGCTTCCCGATTTCGACGAAAATACTCTCGCGGTAAGCGATGAGGATAAAGCCGTTGTTAAGAGCCTTTATGAGGTTTATATCCGCCTTAACTTAAGCCAGCTCACTATGCTCGGCAGAGCGGAAGAGGAGAAGCTCTTAAAGTACTTCAGCTTCATAGAAGAAGAGCTTGCCGACAACTCTGTTGTAATAGGTCAGGCGCTTACAAACAACAAGGTTATACCGTTCGGTGACTTCGATTCCTTGGAAAAAGGCACCAGAAGCTGGCAATTTGAAAACTCAAAATATACCGGCCAGGTAGGTAAGGATTACTACTATTCTAAGGGATATTTGACATATCAGGTTCCCTTTGCTTCACTTTCGGCGCACTCTCAGGATACCGCAACGCCTACACTTATACCGACCGGCGCTCTCGGTAGTGACCCGCAGAGAAACGGTATTACAAGCTATCGTCAAAACGGTACTTCGGCAATCATTACATCAAACGGCCTTGAGGGCAAAAACGCCGCAACGGTTACCATAAATAACCAGTATGCCGAAGACAGAAAAGGCTGGTATAACTGCATAAGCATTACAAAGGGACTTGTTGACAAGGAACCGAGCAGCAGCGGCGATTACTCCGCGCTGAGAGCCAACAATATGTCGTCTGAGAGTCTCGGCGATTTTGCTAAGTCGTATACCAAAAATGACATAGGCGAAACCGACCGTCTGGCGCTTGTATTCTACGCCGATTTCTCTCAGCTTGACACATTCTCAATGGCGTTTAATATCAGCTCATACTATGAAGGTGCCGCCGAGGACTACACCCTCGACTTCGGCAGCAACAACGCGGCTTCTTACTTCTATCTCATTAACCCCAAGACGGGTGAATGGGCTAAATGTACTCCCAAGGATGAAAGCAAGAGAAGAATTTACGCTTACACCTCGGAGTACGGCATAGATACGGGAGACGGCGATTACCTGACCCTTTCTCACTACAAGGGCTATGTTATGGTTCCGCTCTTCCAGTTCTCGAGAGGCGTTCAGGGTATTTCGGCAACCTCTAACTATCGTATAGATGAAAAAGCCGAGTCCCTTAACAACATTTTCCGTGTTACCATAGGTATAGCGCCCTTGTCAAATTACAACGATTCGTCCGTAAACGGGAAGAGCGCAGCCGAAATGAACGGTAAGAGCTTTACAATAGGCTCTGTCGGCTTTACATACAGACAGGGTACCTCGGCATACGGCGCAGGCGTACAAAACAGAACCGGCGACGTCTCATTCGACGATTATGCACAGGTTAAGTCTCTTACTTCAATGCAGTTTGAAAACGCGGTAGCGGATGTTGATATTTATAAAGCGAACACTCGTACCGAAAAGATAAACACGGCACTTGCTCTTTATGCACAGCTTTCGGATTATCAAAAGTCAATACCTTCCGTTGCAAGAGCATACAGCGTGCTTCAAAAGTACAAGAGCATCGACGACGGCATCACTTTGCTCGATCAGCCGCAACTTGCGGTTGCCGATTTGAAACCTTTGATTGAGGCTATGCCGGCTGCAGCAACCGGCGGTTCTGTAACAGGCAGCAACGCCTTACCTTATCCCGGTTTTGTTATCGGCACCGATGCGAGCGGAACAGAGAAGCCGCTTATAAATTACGGCGCATATTCTCTCACCGCGGCTGACGTACAGAACATAATCAATTGGTATGAGCAGTCTTATGAGCGCTATACCGACGAGGCGATTGCGGCGCTCGGTGCGGAGAACGTCACAAAAATGGAAAACCTTTATAAGGTTGCAAAACGCTTGAGACTTCTCGAAGCTTACCGTGACGGCTACACGAGTGACTCCGGTACCGCTATAACCGGTATTAAAGACCTTAACGCTCTTGTTGCTTCAATGTACGGCGAGACCGGTAAAGCGACCGACCTTACGACCGACTGCAGGCTTATGCCTACCGGCCAGACCGCGGCGCTTGAAAACTACCTCGAAAAGTATAACGACCTTGATTATTACGCTAAGTATATCTTAACTGATAAGGCCGACAAATTTGCAAGTGCTCCTCAGTATAAGAATTATGCTAAGGCGGCCGAGGCTGTTAACAAGGTGCTTGCCAACATCAAAACTTACACCGACGACATCACCGGCAAGACGGTTAAGGGCGGCGTTGTTCGACTTGAAGAAAAGTACACGGCTCTTTACAATACCGTTAAGGGTCAAATGGACAATAGCGGTATTCAGGACCTTACCGCAATAACGGAAGCGGTTGAAGAGTACAATTCGTTTAAGGGCTATATAAGGCAGGTTCAAGAGGTTAACGACGGTAACACCGTTAATTCCTCGGACGGCGAAGCTCTCCACGGTATTATAGATACCCTCCGTATTTTCCCGAACTTTGCTTCGGAGGTAGACAAAGACAGCGTCGCTCTCAATAAGGATGCAACAACGGGAACCGCAGTCTTTACTCTTTCAAATGCCGTTAACTATCCGGACGGAAGCTACACACTTCGTGTAACCTCTAAAAACGGAGGTCTTAAGGACACTACGGGCATCACCCACGATTACAACGTTGCAATGACGGGTGCGATTGAAAAGACCGTAACGGCAAAAGCTCTTAACACTTCTCCCGAAACCGCGGATGTCGCAAATAACACCGCTTCGGCGGCAGCTCCCAAGGCAATAAACTTTACGTTTACCGTCACGGGCGTTACCGTAACGAGTGAAGATGTTATTACAATAGAGCTTATCGATAATGCTACCGGTGAGGTTGCTGTTGACAAGACAACAAACGAGCCTGTCAGAAAAACTATCAATATTCATTTTGCCGCAGACGACTTCTTTGAGGTTACAATTCCTGCGGAAATAGATGTTCCTTGGGGCGAGACGGAAGCCGTTGATGTTTCCTATAAGGTTACGTCTTCACTTGATTCGGGCAGCAAGATTGGTGTTTCCGTAGCACGCAGCGCTTCTGTCGCAAATAACACTCTTACCAATGCAGCAACATCGACATACGCTCTTCCGTATACTTCACAGAACTTTACTTCCACAGAATTTACAGGTACAAATGAGGGAGTGCTTCCCGCTCAAAAACCGTCATTGACAATTTCCGGTTGGACGGACGCTCCGATAGCCGAGTATTCGACTACTCTTACTTATACCGTAGATTACACTAAAGGTTAATTAACAAATTAAATGCTTTATCAAGACCATAAGGAGGTGGTTCTATGAAGAAAACATTATCAGTTTTGCTCTCAGTGCTTTTATTGTCGCTCGTGACTGTTCCGTCTTTCGCGGCTCCGGCTACGCTGAACAAAGAGAACCCCGTAGGCTCCGTAAAGATTTCTACCGGCGAGGGCAAACAGGATGAGTATGAGCTTACAATTCCTGCCGATACCGAAATACCGTGGGAAGCTACTTCTTACGCAATAGGTAAGGTTACGGCAACTAAAATGTGGCTGTCTCCCGGCAAGACCGTTAAGGTGGCTGTTTCGTCGCTCAACGGCTCAAAGCTTGTCAACACTTTGGACAGCTCAAAGACTATCGCCTACACGCTTACAGGCGCAGAGCAAATGGCGTTTTTACCGGGCGATTATATGAAGTCTTATGACCTCTCCGTGAACATCGCAGAGGCTGAATGGCAAAAAGCCGCTTCGGGTGAGCATACAGATGTTCTTACCTTTACGGCAGAATATACTAACGCGTAATAAATATAAGGAGATAAATTATGAAAAAGCTTATTTCTATCGCACTCGCAGCGGCCATGCTCGCAGCTGTTTCTGTTCCTGCTTTTGCAGCTAATCCCATAACCAAGGAAACAGAGCAGACCGGCACAACCATAATTAAGACATCCACAAAAACAGGCCCCGATTCGCCTGATGATGTTGCTGTCAGATACACCGTTTCTATTCCGGCAGATACAGAAATTTACTGGGGCACCGAGGAGACAAATCTTGTTTACTCTGTTGAGTCTCACCTCAAGAGAGGCCAGGCTCTCAAGGTTACCGTAGCAGGCACAGGCTCTATGAAGACCGATGCCGCAGCAGGCGAGGTTTACACTCTTCCCTATACTCTTTCGGGCGACACCGCTTTCACGGCAGACAGCCCCGTAGTTTACGGCAACAAGGAAACTCCGGCCGTTGACAAAAACCTCAAGGTTACAATAAGCAGCGAGGACTGGAACAGAGCTGTTGTTGATGTTTACAACGACACCCTTACCTTTACCGCTGAGGTTTAATTATTGAAAGGAGACTACTATAATGAAAAAGCTTATTTCAATTGCACTTGCAGCGGTTATGCTTGCAGCAGCTTCGGTTCCCACTTTTGCAGCTAACCCCATAACCAAGGAGACTGACAATACCGGTACAGCTATTGTTAAGACCTCCACAAAAACAGGCCCCGATGCTCCCGATGACAACGCTGCTAAATACACCGTTACAATTCCGGCCGATACCACAATTTACTGGGGCGCAGAGGAAACAGCTCTTGACGGATTTTCTGTTGAGTCTCACCTTAAATACGGCCAGAAGCTTAAAATCGGCGTTGAGGGCTCAAGACTTATGAAGCTTACCGAGGATGCAAACGAGACATTGGCTTACGATTTCTCGGCTGACTCTAACCTCGAATTTATAGCTGACGGCCCCGTTATCAATCCCGCAAAGGCACTTACCCTCAAGGTTAAGGTTGCCGCAGACGATTGGAACAACGCTATCGTCGGCGAGTACAGCGATACTCTTACCTTCACCGTAAGCCTTTGATTTTGAAAGGAGATAACCACAATGAAAAAATTACTTTCAATAGTTCTTGCGGCGGCAATGCTCGCAGCGGTTTCCGTTCCGTCATTTGCAGCTGACAAGACGCTTACAAGCGACCATACCTCCGATACGGCTAAGGTTATTACTTCTACAAAAACCGGTCCCGACGGTCCCGAGGCTACTTCTTACACGGTAACCTTCCCGGCAGAAACCACTATTTACTGGGGCGCAGAAAGCACAGACTTTACATACAACGTAAAGTGCCAGCTCAAATCAAACGACCGTCTTAATGTTACGGTAGCAAAGGAAGACGGCACAACCGACCTCAAGGCTATCGCATCAGGCAATACCGCTACTCTTCCTTTCAGCGTAGCAGGCACCACAGCTTATACTTCAGCCTCTGCAGTTGTTGCAGATGAAGCTGTTAACGCAGCAGTAAACATTGCCTCAGCTGATTGGGCAAAGGTTCCGGTAGATGAGTACGAGGGCAATCTTACACTTACGGTTTCGATAGCTCCCGCTACAATCTAAGAGTCGGAAACCCTTCCAAAATACAAGGAGAACCAATTATGAAAAAAATTCTTTCAATAGTCATTGCAGCTGCGATGCTCTTGGCTATATCGGTTCCCGCTTTTGCTGCTGAAATAAACCAGTCTACTTCCGGTGGCGTCGGTAACTCCTCGGTAGTTACCGACCGAAGCGGAATAAGCGGTGCCTTTACCGTTTCTTATCCCGCCGAAACCACCATTTATTGGGGCACCGAAAGTACCGAAATCGGTTACACTGTATCGAGTACGCTTGTGAGCGGAAATAATCTTCGTGTTACTGTAGCTCAGGACAACGCAAATCTCCATACAGGCGGCGGCAGACTTCTTCCTTACACTATAGCCGGTGATACCAACATAACAACCGGTCACGAGACAGTTACCAACAGCGCATATTCGGTAAATGTCAATATTACGAAGGAAAACTGGGGATCCGTTTCCATTGATGAGTATGAAGATACTCTTACATTTACAGCTTCTGTTGAAGCGATAGCTTAATTTTTTAATCCTAAAAGGAGTTATATTATGAAAAAGTTACTTTCATTAGTTCTTGCGGCTGCTATGCTCGCGGCAGTTTCTGTTCCGTCCTTTGCAGCTGAAATCAATCAGGATACAGCAGGCGGCAAGGGTTCCGCAACCGTTAAGACCGATACAACAAATGTTCCCGCAGACGGTTATTTCACAGTAACATATCCTGCTGAAATGAGCGTTAAATGGGGCGCTGAAACCACAGCCTTCACCTACAATGTTACGTCAACTCTCAAGACCGGCAAATGTCTTTCCGTTTCTGTTGCTTCGGAGGCTGGCAAAATGAAGCCCGCTACCGATAACGGCTATACCATTCCTTACGCCTTCAGCGGCGACACTTCCGTTAAGACTGCTGCCGAGGTAGTTAACAATACTTACAACATTAATGTTGACGTTGCAGCAGCAGCTTGGAACGCTACCATCACCGATTACAGCGATGCTACCGTTACCTTCACAGCAGCAGTTGTTGACAAATAATTTATTTAACATTAAACATTAAGTACATTAAGGAGTTATAATTATGAAAAAGATAGTATCAATTCTTCTTGCTGTTATGATGATAGCAGCTATTGCAGTTCCCTCATTCGCAGCTACAATAACCAAGGAATCAGACCCCAAGACCGCCGATGTTCAGGTTAAGACAAAGACAACCGATAAGGATAACAACGATCCCGAAAACTACACCGTTACCATTCCTGCTGAGATCACAGTTGCTTGGAATGACACCGCGGCTCAGGACGCTTCTTACACCGTTGATTCTCAGCTTAAGCTCGGCGCTAAGCTCAAGGTTTCGGCTGCTGCTAACGATGCAGGAAAAATGACAAACGCTGCTACCGATAAATTCCTCACCTTCACCGTAGCAGGCGGAGAAGTTGCTGAATATCCCGAGCTTAACACCGCTGTTAAGTCTGCAACAACCGTTACAATCGCTGACTTCAACGCTCCCATAGCTGAGTATGTCGGCCACATGCTTTATACCGTAGAGTACGTTGCTGCATAATTATTGCCAGATTTTGATTTTTAAAATTTTTAAGGAGGTGGTTTCATGAAAAAGGCTTGCAGTGTGCTGTTGTCTGTTTTGCTTATATTCACCATGCAGCTTTGCGTTTTCGCCGAGGCAGGTGAAATCGGTAAAACACAGCTTAAAACTGTAGTCCCGAATACCCATGAAATTACCGTAACGTATAACGACGGAGGTTATGTCCTTAAAGACGGCAACCTTATTGCAAGCGGTGCTAAGTTCGCCGTTGACCGTTTCGATTCGCTTTCTCTCGGAGCTGTTGCAAAGCTCGACAGCCACCTTGAGCGTGTCACGGTAAACGGTAAAGATTATACCGGTAAATTGCAGTACGGTATGTTGAGATTTGATTCGGTTACCACCGATATGAACATTGTGTTCACATTTAAAAAATGCTTCGGACCCACAGAGCCGACTACAAATCCCACAGAACCTATCGAGCCTACAAGACCCACAGAGCCGACAGCTCCGACGGATCCGACAAGACCCACAGAGCCGACAGCTCCGACAGATCCCTCAGGCACAACAAATCCTTCAGGCACCACCAATCCCTCGGGTACTACCAATCCTTCGGGCACCACTAATCCCTCGGGCACTACAAATCCCGGCGGAGATCACGAAGATCCTTGTGTTCGTATGGGTATGAATGGTAATGTGTATCGCGGTAAAAACCTTTTCCCGGGCGCTAAGCTCGACATTGACCTCGGCGAAATCAAGGCTGAGGCAGGAAAAGACGGTGCATACAGCGTTGACGTTATTAAAGACGGTTTCCATGTTGTAACAATCACCGACGAAAACGGTGAAGTAGCCGGCAAGACTACTTTCTCGGTAAGCGTAAGTGATACGGCAACAGAGACAACCGTTATTAAACTTGATGACGGCTCGCAGATTGCAGTTGTTCCGAAGGGCACCAATACCTTATGGCTCGACTTTGTCGTTAACGACGACGGTACTATTAATATTGTTCCCGGCACCCCCGTAGAGGAGCCGACAAACGAAGTTCCGGTAACCAAACCGAGCGACAGCGGCAACCCGATAATGAATAACCCGGTAATATCCAAAACCGGTGAACTTATCCGTGAAAATCCGCTCGCCGCAGCTGCTGTTTTCCTTTGTGGATTGTCACTTATATTCTTCATAATTCTTCGTAAAAAACGTAAGGATGACGAGGAAGAGGAAAACACAAAACCCGTTTGCTGATATAAACGGTAATAAATAAGTTTAAAATACCCCGACTGCGGTCGGGGTATTTTTATGTGTATCGGCATTGCAAACGGTGATGTGTTATGTTATAATACTTTGTCAGAACTTAAACGGGTAAAAGACCGAGGTTCGTCTTCTTGAAAGAGGTGGCTGTATGCCCATAAAAATAGATAATCAGCTTCCGGCGCATCATAGCCTGGAGCTTGAAAATATATTTGTTATGACGGAGGACAGAGCCGTCAAGCAGGACATTCGTCCGCTTAAAATTATAATACTGAATTTAATGCCTACAAAAATCGAGACTGAAACTCAGCTTTTAAGGCTTCTCAGTAATTCTCCGCTTCAGCTTGAAATAGACTTGCTGCAGGTAAAAAGCCATATTTCAAAAAATGTGTCAAGGGAGCATATGCTCAAATTCTACAAAACCTATGACGATGTCAAGGACGAAAAATTCGACGGTATGATAGTTACCGGAGCGCCCGTTGAGATGATGGACTTCGAAGAGGTCGATTATTGGGACGAGCTCTGCAAGATATTTGATTGGGCAAAAACAAATGTGTATTCCACATTTAATATATGCTGGGGAGCGCAGGCTGCGCTTTACTATAATTACGGTATTCCGAAGCATCTGCTTCCCGAGAAGGTTTTCGGCGTATTTCGCCATCAACCGCTTGATTTGTATCATCCGCTTTTGCGCGGATTTTCTGATGTCTTTTATGTTCCGCATTCACGTCACACGGAAAACCGAAAAGAGGATATAATAAGAGTAAAGGATCTTCAGATTTTATCTTATTCCGAGGAAGCCGGAGTCCATCTCGTGTCGGATATGGCGTGTCGCAATTTTTACTGTTCGGGTCATTGCGAATATGATAGCGACACCTTGGCTCGCGAGTACTTCCGTGATTTAAAGAAGGGCCTTGACATAAAGATGCCGCACAATTACTTCCCTGATAACGACATCAAAAAAACGCTCGTAGACACCTGGCGCGGTGCGGCAAGCCTGCTTTTCCAAAATTGGCTTAACTACTTTGTGTATCAAAAAACGCCTTATGACATAGCCGATATTAAATAGTCGGCGAGGCACTAAGCTTTGTAAATATATAAAAATTATAAGTAAAGGAATTATATTTATGCTTCAATACGAAGAATTGAGACTGCGACTTATAAATCACGAAAAGACTCTTGACGACCTCTCCGAGGCTCTGGGTCTTGATAAGATGAAAGAAGAGATAGCGCAGCTTGAAAAAGAGCAGACTGTTGACGGCTTTTGGGATGATATAGCAAATTCTCAAAAGGTCGTTCAGCGCACAAGCAACCTCAAGAGCAAGGTAGCGGCTTATGAAAAGCTCAGGCAGGATTATGACGATGCGCTTGTTATGATTGAACTTTCAAATGAAGAAGAGGACGAGGGTATGCTCGATGAGTGCACCGAGAGCGTAGAAAAGTTTGAAAGTGATCTTGACACCATGACCCTTACAACTCTTTTGAGCGGTGAATATGATGCCAAAAATGCAATTCTTACCTTCCACGCCGGTGCAGGCGGAACCGAGGCGCAGGATTGGGCACAGATGCTTTTCAGAATGTACTGCCGATGGGGTGAGCGTCACGGCTTTAAGGTTACTACGCTTGATTTCCTTGACGGCGACGAGGCAGGGCTCAAATCGGCAAGTATCCTCATAGAGGGCGAAAATGCCTACGGCTTTATGAAAAGTGAGACGGGCATACACCGCCTTGTAAGAGTTTCCCCGTTTGATGCGGCAGGCAGACGCCATACCTCTTTTGCTTCGGTTGAGGTAATGCCCGAAATCGATGATACGGTCGAGGTTGAAATAGCTCCGGAGGACATTAAAATGGATGTTTACCGTTCAAGCGGTGCAGGCGGTCAAAAGGTAAACAAAACCTCATCTGCCGTAAGACTTACTCATATCCCGACGGGAATTGTTGTAGCATGCCAGGTTGAGAGAAGTCAGCATCAGAACCGAGAGGTTGCCATGAGAATGTTAAAATCCAAGCTTCTTGAAATCAAGGAGCGCGAGCATCTTGACAAAATTTCGGATATTAAGGGCGACCAAAAAGAGATAGGCTGGGGCAATCAGATACGTTCGTATGTATTTATGCCGTACACACTTGTCAAGGATAACCGCACGGGCTACGAAATGGGTAACATCAATGCGGTTATGGACGGCGATATTGACGGTTTCATAAATGCGTATCTCAAAATGCAGTCTCAGAAAAAGCTCGAGGAATAAACGCTTTATCAGTGTGGTAAGGCGGTATATCAATATGTTATTAAAGCGCGGAGTGTGTAATTCCGCGCTTTTTTGTTTGTTCGTATTTGTATAATCACTAAAACACAGACCGGCTTATAATACTATTTCTAAAAATGTGTGCATTGAAAAAATATGTAGAATTTGTTATTATTTATGTGTAAAAACGGTTTTTATGGAAAGGTAGATCTGTATGCAAAAAACATCAACCAGGATTTTGAGTGTTTTGCTGTCTGTCATTATGCTGTTGACTTTGGTTCCGTCTGCTCTTGTGAGCTACGCGGCAGGAGTCTCGCTTAACATTACGGACGAAAACGGTAATGACATTACCGAAATACAGCAGTTGACCGAGTATAAAACGCTTCAACTAAAGTATACCACGACAGGCGAATTGCCTGAGGGTACTACGGTAAAGTGGGAGAGTAACCTACCGCTTCTTGCCGACGTAGATGATAACGGTAAGGTTACGGCATATGATTCGTCAAAGACGGCTATAATTCAGCTTTGGCTTGATGAAAACGTGCGCGTGCTTCCTCTCGTAGGCGATAAAATGGCTGACGAGATTATGAAACAGCTTGAAAAGTCGGGCGTTAATCTTGACAGTATGAACGATGACCTGATAGTTTCTATTGTCAGAGGCATTGCAGGTGATACTCTTGCGGACAGCCTTGCGTCTGCTCTTGCCAATATGAATGTCGAAATAACGGCTACTATATATGACGCAAGCGGAGCAAAGCTTGCAAGTGACAAAATTAAAATAAAGGTTCAAAAGAGTGTTATTGCGAACATCTTTCCGACCGGAACTCATATAACCAATAAAAAGAGCGTTCCTCTTACCGTTGCCGTGGGCAAAACGGTTCAGCTTTACGCGGCGGTAACACCGGTAAGACTTAAACACTCTGTAAAATGGGAGATGGGCGGCAGCGTATTTGATACAAGCTCCGGCAAGCGTGCAACGATTTCCGATACGGGACTTGTCACATTTACTGCAGCAGGCTCGGTAACGGTTAGGGCATACGACGCGAGCAATGTAGCTTTTGTCGATACCATAACCTTTAATGTAGTTGAGCAGAAGGATCTACCGGTTGAATCCTTTGATATTATAAGCGGCACAAAAACCGTAACAGATTTATCCGTATCCGTAAGTGAAGGCTCCACAACGCAGCTTGCAATTACAAATGTTGTTCCTGCAGGAGCTTATACCGGCGACCTTACTTGGGATATCGCCGATAAATCGATTGCCGTGGTTGATGCCTCCGGTACGGTAACCGGCCTTGACGGCGGCGACGGACTCGTTGAATACAGTAAATCCACAACCCTTACCGCAACGGCGGGCGGTGTTTCCAAAAATGTTACAATAAAGGTGTCAAGAGCCGGTGTTGTCGGCAGTATCTCCTCTGTTAAAATTGAGGGTAACAGTGCCGTTCCCAATGATACGCCGACTACCTTTAAGGCAAATGTTTTGCCGTCAAGACTTAACACAAACTCGTCGATAAAACGAGAGTGGGGACTTACAAATCCCGATACAAAAGAAATAATATGGGCAACCGCCGAGGCACCCGCCGAGACAAAGCTTGCTGCGCTTTCGTCCGACGGTGTATTCACCCCGAAATCGAGCGGTATTAGCGAAATACACGTAAGAGCAACTCTTAACGATAAAACCGTTGAGGACTCTCTTACCGTAACGGCGGGCAAGGCGATAACAGACTTCAGCATCGGCGGCAGCACAGCGGTTAACGAGAGCAAGACCACGCAGCTTTCAATCGCGAATATAGCACCGTCCGATTACGACAAAGCACTTCTCGGAACTGTCGTATGGACTTCTTCCGACCCGTCAATAGCTACTATTGATGCAAACGGTCTTGTAAAAGGTCTTGATTCGGGCGGAACGGCCATTTGGAACACCAAAAAGGTCACAATAACCGCAACCATCGGAAGCGTGTCTAAATCCGTAGAGGTAACGGTACGCGGTAACTCAATAAGACACCTCACGGGAGTTACCATAACGGGAAATGATTATGTAATCAAGGATTTTCCGGTTACCTACACCGCTAAATTCTCTCCCGAGAGAATTTCGGTCGATAAGCAGCGCTGGGGTCTCACTAAGGACGACGGCTCGGCTCCCTGGACCTCCGACTGGAATATCGGCGACGTAAATCAGAAGAATGCATATGCTTCGGTCGATTCAAACGGTGTTGTCACGGGTATTTCGGCAGGCGATACAACACTGCATGCATTCGGCAGGAACGGTGTTACAAAGGTTGACGGCGCATACGTAGAAACTCAAAAGAATATAACGGTAGTTGAGGTTGAGCCGGTAAGTATTGCGTTTACCGCGCCCACTAAGACCGATTATGTAGAGGGTAGCACAGAGCTCGATCTCACCGGTATGGAGGTTAAGCTTACATATAATCGTGCGGATATTGCCGAATATTACGGCGAAGAGGCGGCAAACGCCTATACCGACGATCAGCTTTCCGTCCCGGTAACGGATTATACGGTAAGCTCCGTCAACACTTCGATACTTGATTCGAAGCAGTATATTATAGTTAATGTAGTAAGAGCCGGCAAAACATATCACGCAATATTCCCGATAACCGTTCACTCTAAGGCGGTAACATCAATTGAGCTTGAAAATCCTAAAAAGGATTATCTCGAGGGCGACAAGACCCTTGATCTTTCGGGCCTTAAGGTTAAGGCAAATTACAGCAACGCCGAGTCCGAATACGTCACCGATTATACGGTCGACACATCGTCATTTGACCCGGAGCTTTACGACGTAGAGCAGAATATAACCGTTACATACACACATGCGGGGCGCAGCGCTTCGGCTACATTCCCCGTAATTGTATACGGTAAACCCGTTGTCAGCGTTGATAAAGGCGATTATAACGGCGGATGGACAAGCAAGGACGTAACCTTTACTCTTTCATCGACTCACGAGCTTGACGGAGTTAAGTATTACTTTAAAACCGATTCCGCAGGCGTGGAAGCACCATTGGAAGGCAACACGCTTACCGTAAATGTGAACAGCAGCGATACATATTATTTTAAGGCTGTAAATTCCAAGGGCATTGAGAGCGATTACACCGATGGCTACACCGTTATGCGTGATGATATAGAGCCTTCGTTCACTCTTACTCCCACCGTAACCGAGCTTACAAATAAGAGCTATGATGTTACAATAGGAAGTCTTAACGTAGGCGCTTCGGGAATAGCCTCCGTTACATTAAACGGTGAGGATATAACCGCTTCTCATGATTCGTTTACCGTTGCTGAGAACGGAACCTACAACGTAGTTGTAACTGCGGGTAACGGCCTTACGGCAGAAGAAAGCATCGTTATAAACAATATCGATAAAATTGCTCCCACCGTAAACAGCATAACCGTTTTACATAAAGGCATAGGCGGTGTCGCAAGAGAGGTTTCCGGAAGCTTCTTCAGCAAGGCGGACACTTTATGCAGATTCTTTAACAAGACTGTTGAAATTACCGTTGATGCGTCGGATGAGGGCGTATCGGGAATAGACAAAATTGAATATCGCTTTGTAGATGAAAACGGTCAGCCGACCGGCTCCGACTGGAGCGTCTACGACAGCGAAAACAAACCGGCTAAAGACCCCGATTTCAAGGGCTTTGTAGAGGCAAGAGCTACCGATAAGGCAGGCAATGTTTCCGCGATACTTCGTTCGGACGGCGTGGTTATAGACGGTACGGCTCCCACCGATGTTACTGTTTCCGCTGTATACGGCGGTGATAAGGAATATCAAGAGGGTGCTTGGAGCGCAACAGATGTAAATATAACTCTTTCCTCCGAGGCTTATTCGGGAATTTACAAATATTATTACCGTATTGACGGCGGCGAATGGCAGGAGCTTTTGGGCAATACCTTTACTGCAACCGAAACAGGTGAGCATAAATACGAATTTAAGGCCGAGAGCTATGCGGCTCTTGAGAGCAACGTCACTGCGTTTACGGTTAAGATAGACCGTCAGGTGCCTGTTATCCGCGTCTCGTTCGAGGGTACCTTCGGCAGATGGACGGGTGAAGGCGTTACATTCAACTTCTCTACCGAGGAAGCTTCTCTTTCCGGTATTAACTATTATTATGACAACGGAAACGGCTGGACTCTTATCGACAGCGGCGCGAGCATTGAGATAACCGATACAACCAACGCCGTTTACAGATTTAAAGCCGTTAACAATGCCGGCACCGAGAGTTATCCCTCTGACAGCTATCACGTAATGATAGATGCAAAGGTTCCCGAAATAACTCTTACTCCCGAGGTTACCGATGTTACTCCGAATCCTTATAAGATAAACATAAGCACCGAGGTAGGCGAGTCGGGACTTCGCGAGGTTACCTGCAACGGTCAGGATATAACCAATGAAGACTCTTACACTGTGTCACAGAACGGTACATACGTATTTACCGTAGTAGGCAAAAACGGCAGAGTTGCAACAAAGATATTTACGGTTACAAATATCGACGGCGATAAGCCCGTGCTTACCGTATCTTCTTACGGTAAAACAGGCGAGTGGACAAGCGGCGACGTTACAATAGTTCTCTCGGCTACAAGCAATACCGGTGTTACATATTACTATGACGACGGATCTGGCTTTAAGGAGATGAACGGCAGCGTTCTCAATATTGCCGAAAACTGCAATAAGACTTATACATTTAAGGCTGTTAATAAAGCGGGCGTTGAGAGCGATGTGTCGGACGGTGTTGTCGTTATGATTGATAAGAGCGTTCCGACGGACGTTACGGTAACGGCGGCTTGCGGTGAAGAAAATGTGGCTTCCGGTTCGCTTGTAAGGCAGGATGTGACATTTACTCTCAGCTCTTCGGCTTCGTCGGGCGTTAAATATCAGTATTCGCTTAACGGAGGCGAGTGGACAAATATTGAGGGCAACACTCTCACCACAAACGGCAGCGGAGCATATAATTACAAATTCCGCGCTGTCAGCGGCTCGGGTCTTGTCAGTGATAAGAGTGAATTTAACGTACAGGTTAAAATACGGTTGTTCGGCGATGTGAACGACGACGGCAAGGTTGACAGTACGGATTACAACCTTATCGTATATCATTCGCTCGGCATTGAAACTCTTCCCGATGATCAGCTTGCTGCGGCGGACCTTAACGGAGACGGTGTTGTCGATCTCTCCGATGCTTCCGTGCTTGACCTCGTTATGGCAGGCAAATATAAAGCAGGCGAATAAAGTAAAGCAAGCCCAAAATAAAACGCTTATTCCGATTTTTCGGAATAAGCGTTTTTTGTTTAGTAAGCAGCCGGAGTTTTTATCAGAATTTGTTGTGAACCTTTTCGCAGAATGCGTACATATCTTTAATATTAAGCTCCGTACCGTCGTCGAGAACGACCTTGCCGCTCCAAAGACCGTGAACCTGATGTGTTTTCATACCGAACAGGTTGAGCGGAAGCATGTTTGTATAGTGGTCGTAGTACGGCTTCATAGTCAAATCAAGTCTGCCGTCCTCCGAAATAAAATGCCATTCATTCATCCATCCGGCGCCATCTTCAGGGTCTTTCTCAAGATGCACTGCGCCTATTTTATGGCATTTACCGTCATAGAATATAGCTGTTTCGGTTGCATTTGACTCGTCGCCGAAGCCCCATGTAAGCTCAAAGCCGAAGAGCTTGCCGTCAAGATAAGTGCTGCCGTTTCCCCAGTACCATGTATTCGTGTGCGGCCACACACCGCGCCCCCAGTCAAGAACCGTAAATGTTTTATCCTTTGTAAATGTGTATTTCTCGTTCCCGGCAACAACGGTGCCTTCTGTCGCAAGGCAGTTGAGCTTTTGAGTAAGGAAGAAGCACCCCTGCTCCTTAAACGGGGTCGCTATTGTTATGCTTTCGTGCTCGGGAAGCTTATAGCAAGTAACGTCGAATTTAACCTTTTTGCCTGAAGCCGTGCCTTCAAAATAGAGGCGTCTCTCCGTTTCGCGAACGTCAAATATAAGCTTTGTTCCTCCGCGCTTATATTCGGTATAGTTCGGAACGTCGCCGTTTTTGCTGAGCCGGTTTTTGTGCGGCGTGAAAAGCTCAGTTGCCATACCGCTTATTTTTCTGCCGGTCTTGAGGTTAACAAGTCCGAAAGTGGCACAGGTGGCAAGCGATATATTAAAGAAATTGAGCTGTATCATTATATTTCCGTCGCTTATCTGGTAATAATCCCATTCCTTAAGGCGCATGGTATTTTCACGTTTTATCATTTCGGGATTATATCTGAAAAGGTTGTGCTTACAATAGCCGGGTCTTGCAAGGTTCCCGTCCGGCATAAGAAGGACGGTGCTTTCTTTTATTTCGGTCTGTTTGTTCATTTTATCCAAAATCTCCTCGCTTTATAAATTTTATATTATTATACTCCAATATAAATACAAATTCAATCTGCGTTTTTTTGTCGGAAATACACAAATACTGCTCGTGCGATTATAGACAACTGTTAAGCTGCTTGACATAATATGTAAAATGTGATTTTTTCGCAAAAAAAAGTTTATTTCTAAAATGATTTGTATTATACTATTTAAGTAAAGTTTGTATGGAGGAATATTTATGGCAAAAAACAAAATGAAAAAAACTAACACCATACATTTCGGTATTCAGCGCAAGATTGTAGCCAATATGACGACCGAATCGTGGGCAAATGTTCCTCACGTTACATACAACTACGAGCCGGACGTCACCGAATTTATGATAGAGTATAAAAGGCTTAATGAAGATTGTCCGCCCGAGAAAAAGGTCACTTTAAATACTCTTATGCTCAAAATAATAGTTGAGGGGCTCAAAGCGGATCCGATTATGAATTCTCATATCGAATTTGACCGCAAGCTTGTCAGAGGAGAAATACATACCTTTGAAAATATTGATATTTCTATGCCGATGGTCTTGCCGAACGGCGAGATGATGACAATAAATCTTCACAACTTTGAAAACAAAAACCTTGATGAGATGGTTGCGTATATCGCGGACGTAAACCGCCGTGTCGCAAACACAAATCTTGACGAGGTTATGTTTGATGTCTCTCTTGATAACACGCTTACAGCTTTAAAACAGGGCAAAATCAAACAAACCCTTTATCGTCTTATCGGCTCAAAGACCGGTAAGCACAAGGTTAAGACCCTCAGCGGAAAGGAAAAGAGCAATTATTATAAAATTCCCGAAAATGACAGGCTTACAAAGCACGATATCGAGCAGGGTACGATAACCGTTTCAAATATCGGCTCGGTTTACCGTGCGCAACGCGGCGAAACCTGCTTGCTTGAAATTGTTCCGCCGCAGGTTTGTGCCATAGCGGTCGGTGCCGTTCAGGATAAGCCCGTAGTTGTTGTAAATGAAGCGGGCGAAAAGGAAATAGCCATTCGTCAGGTTATGCCGCTTTGTATTGCTTTTGACCACAGAGCGCTTGATTTCGGCGAGATTGTTCCGTTTATCAAACGTCTTGATGAGATATTTGCCGCTCCGGAAATAATCCATACTTGGCGCAACACCGGTATCAGCGAGGAGCATATGGCTGAAATAAAGGTTGAGCGTGAACAGCGCGAAGCAAAGTACGAGCAGAGCAAGGAACGTGAAAAAGCGCGCAAGGATGCAGAAAAGGCCGCCGAAAAAGCCCGCAGAGACGCCGAGAAGGCACGTAAGGATGCGGAAAAGGCAGAGCGTGACGCGGCGGAAAAAGCCGAGAAAGCTCGCAAGGACGCAGAAAAAGCCGAGCGCGAAGCGGCGGAAAAAGCTAAAAAAGCCGATGAAAAGGTGAAAAAAGAGGCTGAAAAGGCGCGCAAGGATGCAGAAAAGGCCGAGCGAGATGCCGCAGAAAAAGCCGAAAAGGCACGCCGAGAGGCAGAAAAAGCAAAAATAGAAGCCGTTGCCAAGGCGGAAAAAGCAAAACGCGATGCCGAGGAAAAGGCACGCAAGGAATCCGAAAAAGCCCGTAAAGAAGCCGAAAAAGCAAAAGCCAAAGCGGCAGAGGCAAAGGCAAAAGCCGAAAAGGCTCGTAAGGCAGCGGAAGAAATTAAGACTGATAAAGCCGAAAAGGCGGCACAGGAAGCCGAAAAAGAGGCGAAGGAAGCCGAAAAAGAGGCTGAAAAGGACGAGGCAATAGCCGAGCAAACCGAAAAAGAGGCAAATAATAAATAAAACAAGCCAATGTGGCTAAAGGAGAAAAACAATGGGTAAGGACATAACTTTGGTTGTTATGGCTGCCGGTATGGGCAGTCGTTTCGGCGGATTAAAGCAGCTTGAGCCGATAGGAAAAAACGGAGAGGTAATTCTTGATTTTTCGGTTTACGATGCGGTAAAGGCAGGCTTTAATAAGGTTGTTTTTGTTATAAAACACGCAATCGAGGATGATTTTAAACGTATCGTCGGCTCGCGTATAGAAAAGAAGGTTA
>ULNE01026704.1_pt1 | contig 27344 bp, 29 predicted proteins | sample 1951831 | NCBI WGS metagenome assembly ULNE01 (sample SAMEA4835568, study PRJEB28245) | human gut metagenome | biome: gut microbiome; material: fecal sample | place: Denmark | collected 2008 | reverse complement strand
TACGAGTGGGTTCACTACTTCTACTACTACTTTTGCACCCTCTACAGCTGGTGCACCGACAGTGATTGAGCCGTCTTTGTCAACGAGCAAAACCTTGTCGAACTCAACAGTCTGACCTGCCTCAACATCCTTGATGTGATGTACGAAGAGCTTCTTGCCCTCCTCAGCCTTGAACTGCTGACCGTTAATTTCTACAATTGCGTACATTTAATTAATTATATAAACGGGTTTCTTCGGGAGGCGTCCTGCATTGTGCCGGATCTTCTTTGAGCCCCTTCGAACTAAACTTTTCTGTAACATTTGCCCAATCCATGAGCATTCGGGGTGCAAAATTACAAATTATCTTTGATATGAACAAAATGTTGGGGAAATAAAGATTGCTTTTTAGAAAGATTTAACAGAAAAGCCTGTTTTTTATAAGAATACCGATTATTTGCTACCAGATAAGGGACTCGTGAATAGTATAATGTTCTTTATTGGGTTCAATAATATACTTCCTTAGGTTCAATGATATGTCTCCTCTGGCTCAATGATATGTCTTCTCTGGTTCAAAGAGATGTCTCCTTAGGTTTAAGGATACGACTTCTCTGGTTCAAGAAGATACCTTCGTTAAAGTTATGACTAGTGTCAGCATCTCTGCTGAGCCTAGTCAGCAGGTCTGCTCACTATAGTCGACAGGTCTGCTGACTGCAGTCAGCAAGTCTTCCGACTCAAGTGATATTACCTTTTAATTGTATACTTTCTTCTTGGGAACAATATATGCTATATGCTATTTGATGGAGGAGGTGTATAAAAAGAAAAAAGCGATGACCTTCACAGGCTACCGCTCCAAATCTTCAATAGGTATTAGTTTCCATTAAGGTAAAAAGATTGTTTTCAGGATAACTGTCTGCAAAGATACACGATATTTTTCAAATCACCAAATATTTATTTGATTATTTTTGTTGTAATTCTATTGTGTGAGCGCACAAGGGAGTTAATTAACTTATTTTAGCAAGAAAGGCTGCGTAATCGATTGCAATTCTGTTGTTTTTTTGTTTTTGTTTAGATATCTTCAAAAGTATAAAGAGACGAACTTTCGAGACGAGTAGTGAAGTAGAGAAAATAAAAACAGGTTGGCGCAGAAGTGCCAACCTGTTTATGGAAAATACTATTATCTTATTCTGTTTGTTTGAATCAGGAAAAAGAAGTGATTACTTCTGCTTCTTGATTTTCTCTACGTAAGCATCAATGACAGCTACTGCTGTGATGTTTACGATATCCTGTACACTACTTTCTGAGTCTGTGAAGTGGATAGGCTTATTCAATCCCATCTGGATAGGGCCGATAATCTCAGCTTCAGGATTCAAACCCTGGAGAAGTTTGTATGCACCATTGGCGCTACTCAAGTTAGGGAACACCAAAGTGTTGACGTCTTTGCCCTTGAGGCGGGAGAATGGATACTTCTCATCGCGCAGATCCTTGTTGAGTGCATAGTTTACCTGCATCTCACCATCGATAGCGAGTTCTGGGAACTCCTTCTGCATCTCAGCAACGGCTTTCTTTGCCTTAACAGGTGAGCCAATATTGTCTGTACCGAAGTTAGAGTAGCTTAACATGGCCATAACCGGCTCTTCGTTGAAGAACTTCACTGTACCTGCAGACAGCTTGGCAACATCGATCAGCACATCTTCGTCTGGGTGGCGGTTGATGAGCGTATCTGCGATATAATAAATACCCTTCTGGGTGTTAAGGATATGCATGGTACCGAATGTCTTATATGGCTCACGGATTCCAATTACATCTTTTGCCACCTTAATAGTATTGCTGTACTTTGTGTAAAGACCAGTGATGAATGCGTCTGCATCACCCTGTTCTACCATTGACATACCGAAGTAGTTGCGCTCGTACATTTTATCATAAGCTTCCTCGAAGCTGTAGCCCTCGCGAGCACGCTTCTCTGCCAGATGCTTGGCAAACTTAGCACGGCGTCCCTGTTCGTTATCGGCACGCATATCTACAATCTCAATATCTGAAAGGTCAACTTTCAAACGGCTAGCAACACGGTTCAGGCGGTCTGGGTTGCCCAACAGGATTGGCTGGCAGATACCCTCTTGCTTTGCCTGGACTGCAGCCTTCAGCATAGTTGGGTTGCCACCTTCAGCGAATACTACACGCTGTGGGTGAAGGCGCGCTGTATCGTGGAGCTTGCGGGTCAGTTTGGTCTCCTGACCAAGCAGCTGGCGCAAATCCTGTTTGTACTTCTCCCAGTTTGTGATAGGGGTGCGAGCCACACCACTTTCCATTGCAGCCTTAGCTACGGCAGCAGAAACTTCTGTAATCAAACGTGGATCTACAGGTTTCGGAATGAAGTATTTAGGACCGAATGTAAGGTCGTTAACGTGGTAAACATCGTTTACTACATCAGGAACCGGCTGCTTAGCCAAATCGGCAATAGCATGAACAGCAGCCATCTTCATTTCTTCGTTGATAGCACGGGCGTGAACATCGAGTGCACCACGGAAGATGTATGGGAAACCGATTACATTGTTAATCTGGTTAGGATAATCTGAACGGCCAGTTGACATCAATACGTCAGGGCGGCTGTCCATAGCGTCCTCGTAGCTGATCTCAGGTACCGGATTGGCAAGAGCGAAAACGATAGGGTTGTCTGCCATAGAGCGAATCATATCCTTGGAGAGCACGTTACCCTTGCTGAGTCCTACGAATACATCAGCGCCTTTCACAGCCTCTTCGAGTGTATGGACATCGCGGCGGTCTGTTGCAAAGAGCTTTTTCTGCTCTGTCAGATTTTCGCGGTCGCTGGTGATGACGCCCTTAGAGTCGAGCATAACGATGTTCTTTACCTGTGCACCAAGTGCTACGTAGAGTTTTGTACAGCTGATAGCAGCTGCACCAGCACCATTTACGACAATCTTCACATCGGCAATGTTCTTTCCTGCTACCTCAAGAGCGTTCTTCAAGCCTGCTGCAGAGATGATAGCAGTGCCATGCTGGTCATCGTGCATTACAGGGATATCGAGAGTTCTTTTCAGGCGTTCCTCGATGTAAAAACATTGAGGTGCCTTGATGTCCTCCAAGTTGATTCCACCAAATGTAGGAGCGATTTTCTCTACGGTTTCACAGAACTTTTCTGGGTCTTTCTCATCGATTTCTATATCGAAGACATCCACACCGCCGTAAATCTTGAAAAGCAATCCCTTACCTTCCATCACTGGCTTTCCGCTCATGGCACCGATATCGCCAAGTCCGAGCACTGCTGTACCATTACTGATAACAGCAACCAGGTTACCCTTGTCAGTATACTTGTATGCATCGTCTGGGTTCTGCTGGATCTCAAGACATGGAAATGCCACGCCAGGAGAATAAGCAAGGCTCAGATCCGTTTGTGTGTGATAAGGTTTTGTTGGCTTAACCTCAATCTTGCCAGGACGGCCAGTCTCGTGATAACTTAAAGCCGCCTCTTTTGTAATTTTTACCATAACAATATATTGGTTTAAAGTTTATTCTTCTTTCATATTCGTGGATTTTTGGCACGAAATTTAAAAGTTTGTGCAAAGGTACAAAAAAACTTAGTAAAAAAGAATGGTTTTTTGATTTTTTTTGTATCTTTGCACAAAAATAGTCTTCAAACAAGTAAAATGGCAGAAATCAATCAATATAGACAAGAACTGAAAGACAGAATCATCTCTTATGCGATGCCTGAATTCTATAAGCGTGGGGTAAAAGCTGTCAAGATGGATGAAATCTCACAGGGACTTCATGTATCTAAGAGAACTGTGTACGAGATTTTCGGTGACAAAGAAGAATTGTTGCTTGCTGGTATGATGCGTCAGCTAGAAGAAAATCGTTCGAAGTTAGAAAATTTCGCCAAGACCCAAGCGAAGAATGTGATAGATATTATCAGCTATGTCTATAAATTGCAAATGGAGCGCAATGGGATGGTGGGCGTTCTTTTTTATGAGGAGGTTCATAAGATGCCTCGTGTGGTGAAATTCTTCCAGGAAAATCATGCTCATGAACGGGAGGAGAGTGTGCGTTTCTTTGAGGCTGGTGTCAAGGAGGGGCTTTTCCGTAATGATGTAGACTTCAAAGTTGTTATGGACATAGGACATGTAATGATGGAGGAAATCATGCATCATCAGCTCTATCGTGTTCATTCGATGCAGGAGATATACGACAATTATATTTTGTGCCTGATTCGTGGATTCTGTACAGAGCGCGGCTTGGAGCAGCTTGACCGTGCTTTGAAAGGGTAGAGGCGTTGGCTTTTATATACAAAATGTACTTTTTGAGTGAATGTGTAATTCGTTTTTAAAAAGAGAAAGAGGTTTCGGAGATGCTTTATATAGGCTCACGGAACCTCTTTTCCTTAATCCTTGTATAGCCAGTGGAGGAGCAGGTTTATAACTTTTGGATAGAAGCGGAACCAGCGAAACTTGGTAACAGGTTTGCCTCCGAAACCGAGAATGAATTCACGGTAGAGATTACTCTTAAGCGGAAGTCCTGCGTCCATAAAGTGGAGGTGTTGGGCATCCTGCTCCTGTGCATCAGAGAGTGCTTGCCAGATGGTCATTGTGTCCGGATGCAGATGGATGTAAGTCTTTCTCTTGAATGCAGAAAACCAAAGAAAGGCATTGCCTTGGTTGTAGATGCAGGTATAGCCGCCAATCACTTTGTCCTTATAGGTGATGATGACGTTTCTGGCATTACTACTTGTAGTCAGTTTCTGAAAGAATGTTTCGTCAGGAACAAAACGGCGAAGTTTCAGCCGATAATAATTTTTGAGCAACTGGTGATAACGATGGATGTCTTCGGGTGAAGTTGCCTCTCTACAACGTATTCCCTTTTTCTTCATTTTTTCAATCATAGCAATTTGTTTGTCTGAGAGTCGCTCTTGGGGAAGTTTGCTGTGTAGGGAGTTATGTATCTCTTGCCAGGCAATAGGTACATAGCCCAATTTTTTGAATTCCCGGTAACCCAGCATCTTTTTGCTCATTCGGGAGAACTCGATGTAAAAGCAGAGTCGTTTGTGTAAGTGGATAGTTAGGCTGCGGAGTAACAATGGGAAAATAGCATTCTGTTCAGCATCGGGTGCATAAAATCCCTCTCCATACGCGTGCGCGTGCGTATATAAATAAGGTGGAAATAAAGATTTGCGGTGATAGAGGATGAAGAGCATTTGTCCTACCACCTTGTTCTCCTGTGTGGCGACAGCCATAAAAGGAGTTATGCCGGGTGTTTTTTCAAGAATCTGAAAAAGCTCCAAGCTATGAAAAAAGTCGCCTTCCAATAAATGCGGCATTTCTTCCAGTTTACCATATATTTCTACTTCATATTTTCTCACGGTGGCAAAAATAATAAATTTATCATAAAAAAGCAAGAAAAAGGGCTCCTCTATCGTTATTTTTTAGTATTTTTGCATAAAAAGTAGAACTTTAAACAAAATTACGTATGAAAATAGTGTTTATTGGGGCAGGTAATCTTGCTACCAATCTTGCGCTCGAAATATCGCAATCAGAACATCAGATTGTGCAAGTTTTCAGTAGAACTTGGGAGTCGGCCTCTCTATTGGCTGAGAAGGTGAATTGTGAGCCTGTCAATGAGATGAGTAAGGTGGTCTGTGATGCAGATTTGTACATAGTTTCAGTGAAGGATGATGCGCTTGAAATGCTTATTCCTGAACTGTGCAAAGGAAGAGAAGATAAGATGTTTGTTCATACAGCTGGTTCCATGCCGATGGATGTTTTCAAAGATTATGCCCGTCATTATGGCGTATTTTATCCGATGCAGACATTTACGAAAGATAAAAAGGTTGCATTCGAAAATATTCCTATTTTCATTGAGGGATGTGGTGCTTTCGAAACTTCTTTCCTGAAGAGGTTGGCAGAACAGATTTCTCGTAGTGTCTATGAATTGGATTCTGATAATCGTAAGTATCTGCACCTGTCAGCTGTTTTTGCTTGTAATTTTGCGAATCATTGCGTAGCTATAGGCCAGCAGATTCTCGAAAATCATCACATTCCTGGCAGTGTTCTCCGTCCTCTGGTTATGGAAACTATGGACAAGGCTTCTTCGCATTCGGCAGCTGAAGTGCAGACTGGACCGGCTATTCGTGATGATCGGAACGTAATGGAGAAACAAATGCAACTTCTTGAAAAACAGCCAGAACTACAGCAGATTTATGAAATAATGAGCAAAAGCATATTCAAGTTCAAGAGATAAAACTGTTATCGGTTTAAGTTTGCAGTTAGGATTTTAAGTTCTAGAAACAGAAATAAATATGATAAATTACGATTTAAATAAGATAAAAGCAATCATCTTTGATGTTGATGGAGTACTTTCAAGACAGACCATCACGCTTTCCAGTGCCGGCGAACCTTTGCGTACTGTTAATATCAAAGATGGCTATGCCATTCAGCTGGCTCAGAAGAAAGGTGTTCGTATCGTAATTCTGACAGGCGGTAATTCTCATGCCATACAGGTACGCTATGAAAATCTTGGTGTAGAGGATATCTTCATGGGGTGTTCTGTAAAGATAAAGACTTATGAGGAGTTCAAGCAGAAATATTCAATTACAGATGAGGAAATAATATATGTAGGTGATGATATTCCTGATTATGAGATTATGCGTCGTTGCGGATGTCCATGTTGCCCAGCAGATGCATGCTCCGATATTAAAGAAATTTCTATTTATATCTCGGCTTGTAACGGAGGTGATGGTGTGGGACGTGATGTCGTAGAACAGGTACTGAGAGCCAAGGGTTTATGGCTTTCAGATGCTAAGGCATTTGGCTGGTAGAATTTAGTTAATAGTTGAAAGTTGATAGTTTATAGTAGAAAGTTTGCAACTGAATTTTAATCATAAAGTTCAAAGTAATAAGGTATAAAATAGATGAATTATAAGATTATTTTGGCGAGTAATTCGCCTCGTCGCAAGGAACTTCTGGCAGGTTTGGATATTCCTTTTGAGGTGAAGGTGATTAGTGGTATTGATGAAAGTTATCCTGCTGACCTCGATGCTTATCAGGTGGCAGAATTCATCTGCAAGAAAAAGGCTGAGGCTTATCGTCCGCTTTTGAACGGAAATAATAGTGTCGGAGAGTTGGACGAGTCAGAAACTTTGATTCTTACTGCAGATACGGTTGTGATTGCGCCAACAGCTGGCGAACAGAATGACCAGGAAGGAAAGGGAGTCATTCTCGGGAAGCCTCGTGATGCTGAAGATGCCAGACGAATGCTGAAGATGTTGAGCGGAAAGACGCATCATGTAGTTACAGGTGTTTGTCTTACTACCCAGCATAAGCAGCGTTCCTTTTCAGTAACAACAGAAGTGACGTTCAAACCGCTTTCTGATGATGAAATCTGTTATTATATAAATCATTATCAGCCGTTTGACAAAGCTGGCGCCTATGGTATTCAGGAATGGATTGGCTACATAGGTTGTACGGGGTTGAAGGGAAGTTATTTTAATGTGATGGGGCTTCCGGTTCAGCGTATCTATGAGGAATTGAGGCGAATTTAGATTTTTTAAAATTAAATATTGTTCTATGTCGTAGATAATGAGTATCTTTGTGCGTTTTATGTAACTAACAAGGATTATGAGTGAAGAAATTTTAGCAAAAGCTCATGAGGTTTTGGACAATTATATGGAGAGCAATCATCACCGGCGCACTCCGGAGCGTTCCACTATCCTCGACACCATTTATTCTATGGGAGAGCATTTCTCGATAGAAGATTTGGGCAGAGAGCTACTGAAAAAGAATTTTCGCGTTAGCAGGGCTACGCTTTATAACACATTGCATCTGTTCCTGGAACTAAGGCTTGTGGTAAAGCACAGTCTGGCAGACGGCACCAAGTATGAGGCCAGTTATAGCGAGGAAAATCATGTGCATCAGGTTTGCACGATTTGTGGCAAGGTAACCGAAATTGTAGCACCGCAGGTTACGGCTGCTGTGAAGGATATCAGGATGCAGCGCTTTCGTAAAGATGCTTATGCTCTTTACATCTATGGCGTATGCAGCGGCTGTCAAAGCAAGATGACTCGCAAACGCAAAAAAGAATAAGTATCAAGATAAAAAGATAAAAAATGAACACAGGTAAAGTAGATGTCCTGCTGGGTTTGCAGTGGGGCGATGAAGGTAAAGGTAAGGTGGTTGACGTGTTGACCCCTAAGTATGATGTCATTGCTCGCTTCCAGGGTGGTCCTAATGCTGGACATACATTGGAGTTTGAGGGACAGAAGTATGTGCTTCGCTCTATCCCTTCTGGTATTTTCCAGGGTGGTAAGGTGAACATCATCGGCAATGGTGTGGTTTTGGCTCCAGACCTCTTTATGGGTGAGGCTAAGGATCTTGAGAAGAGCGGTCATGATTTGAAGAGCCGTCTTTACATCTCTAAGAAGGCACATCTCATCATGCCTACTCACCGTGTACTCGATGCTGCTATCGAGGCTTCTAAGGGAAAGAACAAGGTAGGTACTACAGGTAAGGGTATCGGTCCTACTTATACTGACAAGGTTAGCCGTACCGGTCTTCGCGTAGGCGATATTCTTGACAATTTCGAGGAGAAGTATGCTGCTCACAAGGCTGCTCATCTCAAAACCATCGCAAGTCTCGGTTATACCGACTTCGATATCACAGAGGTTGAGAAGACCTGGATGGAGGGCATCGAATACTTGAAGCAGTTCAAACTTATCGATAGCGAGGTAGAAATCAATAAGGTGCTCCGTTCTGGCAAGGATATACTCTGCGAGGGTGCTCAGGGTACTATGCTCGATGTTGATTTCGGTTCTTATCCATTCGTTACTTCTTCTAATACTACCTGTGCAGGTGCCTGCATAGGTCTGGGTATCGGCCCTAACCGCATCGGCAATGTTTATGGTATCATGAAGGCTTATTGTACACGTGTTGGTGCAGGTCCATTCCCTACAGAGCTTTTCGATGAGACTGGTGCCAAGATCCGTGACCTCGGTCATGAGTATGGTGCTGTTACCGGTCGTGAGCGTCGTTGTGGCTGGTGCGATCTTGTACAGCTCAAGTATTCTGTCATGGTGAATGGTGTTACCGAGCTTATCATGATGAAGAGCGACGTGCTCGATGGCTTCGATAGCATCAAGGCATGCGTGGCATATAAGTTGAAGGATGGTTCTGTTACAACAGATTTCCCATACGAAATCGATGATGTAGAACCTGTTTACAAGGAGTTCAAGGGCTGGAAGACAGATATGACTAAGTTCACATCTGAAGATCAGTTCCCACAGGAGTTCAAGGATTATATTGCTTTCGTAGAAGAGTTCCTTGAGACTAAGATCGGTATCATTTCTATCGGTCCAGACCGTGCTCAGACTATTGTACGCAAGTAAATTATATAGTGTTTAATGTTTAGTGTTTAATGTTTACTTTGAGGGGTTTACATGGCGCTAGACATTAAACATTTAACATTCATATTAAACATTAATAAATGGCTCAGAAACCAAGTATACCAAAGGGCACGAGAGATTTTGGTCCTGTTGAGATGGCGAAACGCAACTACATCTTCAACACCATCAAGGAAGTGTATGCTCTTTATGGATTCCAGCAGATTGAAACCCCTGCCATGGAAACCCTTCAGACTTTGATGGGCAAGTATGGTGAAGAGGGTGATAAACTGCTTTTTAAGATATTGAATTCAGGCGACTATATGAATAAGGTGAGCGATGAGGATATTCATTCTCTTGGATCACTCAAATTAGCAGCGAAACTTTGTGAGAAGGGTCTTCGTTATGACCTGACAGTTCCTTTCGCACGTTACGTAGTGCAGCACCGCGAGGAGTTGCAGATGCCTTTCAAACGTTATCAGATTCAGCCAGTATGGCGTGCAGACCGCCCTCAGAAGGGACGTTACCGTGAGTTCTATCAGTGTGATGCCGATGTGGTTGGCTCTGATTCTCTCCTGAATGAGGTCGAGTTGATGCAGATTGTTGATACCGTGTTCACTAAGTTTGGTGTTCGTGTATGCATCAAGATTAATAACCGCAAGATTCTTACCGGTATTGCAGAGGTTATCGGCGAGGCTGAGAAGATTGTAGATATCACAGTGGCCATCGATAAGCTTGATAAAATTGGACTTGACAATGTAAACGAAGAGTTGCGTAATGACGGCATTTCTGAAGATGCCATTGAGAAGTTGCAGCCAATCATCTCATTGTCAGGAACTAATGATGAGAAACTTGAAGTGATAGCGAAGGTTCTTGAAGGTTCAGAAGTTGGTTTAAAGGGTGTAGAGGAAACCAAGTTTATCCTCGATACCTTGAAGACTCTTGGCTTGAACAACGAGATAGAACTGGATCTCACTCTGGCTCGTGGCTTGAACTATTATACGGGTGCAATCTTCGAGGTGAAGGCGCTTGATACTCCAATGGGAAGTATTACAGGTGGTGGTCGTTACGACAACCTTACCGGCATTTTCGGTTTGCCAGGTTTGAGCGGTGTTGGTATCAGTTTTGGTGCTGACCGTATTTATGATGTGTTAGGTGCGCTCGACCTTTATCCGAAGGAGGCTGTAAATGCTACTCAGGTACTGTTTATCAACTTCGGTGAAAAGGAGACAGCTTACTGCCTGCCTATAGTAAGTGCAGCTCGTGCAGCCGGTATCCGTACCGAAATCTTCCCTGATAAGGCGAAGATGAAGAAGCAGATGAGCTATGCCAATGCCAAGAATATTCCGTTTGTGGTGCTTGCAGGTGAGAATGAGATGGCTCAGGGCAAGGTTACGCTTAAGAATATGGAAACTGGCGAACAAACCTTGGTTACTGCCGAGGAATTGATAGCCAAAGTAAATAAATAATACTCTCTTTCTCGTCCTCTCGTACTCGTATATGTGAATATGCAGTGCGGCAGGGCGAGAGCTTTTTATGTGTTAGCGTGTATGCCTAACTATAATTTTAGTAACTTCTAAAAACTACAGACAAATGAAAAAAATAAAAGCTATTTTATATGTATTCATACTGGCGTTGCTGATGACATCCAGCACAAAGACAACAACGATTTTTGTAATAGGTGATTCTACTGCTGCCGAGAAAGGCGGTTTTAGAAATAGTCCAGAGCGAGGATGGGGAATGGTATTGCAAGGCTTTTTTGATGACAAGGTGATTGTTGACAATCATGCTGTTAATGGTCGTTCTTCTTTGAGCTTTATCAATGAAGGAAGATGGAAAAAGGTTTTGGATAGAATAAAGCCAGGTGATTATGTGTTTATCCAGTTTGGGCATAACGATGAGAAGTCAATGCCTGACCGTCATACTGATTCGGGATCTACTTTTGATGCAAACCTTGCCAGATATGTAAATGAGACCCGTGCCAAGGGTGGCATTCCTGTACTGTTCAATGCGGTGGTTCGTCGCTGCTATTATTCTGCAGAATTGAAGAATGATGATGACGAGAAGCTTCGCAATAAAGTATATGATGGAAAGGAACAGATTAATAGCGATACGCTTATCGACACCCACGGAGCTTATGTGATAGCTCCCCGCAATGTGGCAAAGCAGCTGAATGTTCCGTTTGTTGATGCTACCAAGATTACCCACGATATAGAAACGGGCATGGGTATTGAAGGCAGCCGCAAATTACATATGTGGTTTATGCCTGGCGAGAATCCGCAGGTTCCTAAGGGTAAGAAAGATAATACCCATTATAATGTATATGGTGCACGTGTGGTTGCCGGTGCGCTTGCTGATGCTGTAGCTGAGCAGGTGCCAGCGCTGAAGTCTCATGTCTGCCATTATGATTATGTAGTTTCTGCAGAAGGTCGAGGCAATTTCATGGATTTGCAGAAGGCTGTAGATGCGGTTCCTGTAGGCAAGAAGGCTGTTATCCGTATTTTGGGTGGTGAATGGAAGAAGCCAATCATCGCAAAAGGCAAGAAGATTAAGTTTGTAAAGTCATTTGGTGCTAAAATCAAATAGTAACAGGCTTTTTTAAAACTCCCGATATCTTTGAAATTACATGGCGATGTAGAAGTCTGTGCGTCGTGACATAGAACAAAATGCATCTCCATGTAGTAAACCAATACATAAAAGGAGTACTTTCACAAGCACTCCTTCTCATATTATACAAAAACATTATGAATTATTTCTATTAGCGAACAAGATTTTAATTTCTATCTTTGTCTCAATTATCTAAAAGTTTCAAACGTTCACCAGAATTGCTTTTGGCAAGGGGCAATTCCTACTCGTAGGATAACCTCAGTTCTGATGTTTATCATTTACGGTTGCAAAGGTACGAAGATTTTTATAATTGTGCAATACCTAAAAATGGGGGTTTTGATGAATACCTAGAAATGAGGAATGAAAATGGGGGAGAGTAGATATGAAAAAAAAGGAAGTCCTTATTGAAGAACTTCCTTTTTTATGAGGTGTCTAGCGGAGTCGAACCGCTCTACACGGTTTTGCAGACCGTTACCTAACCGCTCGGTTAAGACACCTTGTGTAGAATAATCATTTCTGATTTGCGAGTGCAAAGGTACTACTTTTTATTGGTTCTACCAAATTTTTATGCAACTTTTTTAATTAAAACAATCACTTTCTTTGTATCTTGCTCATAATGAACGGGTTCTGAGATGCTTTATTTTTTGTCTGGTTTCCTCGCTGCATGACAGTAAAAGTAGTTTTAGCAGCTCTTTTATGAGAGCTACTCTTGTTCTTTCCGTTGAGTAGCCTCTTTCTTTTTGTTCTTTTGGCATTTCTCAACGAATGGGCAACCTGAACATTGATAGTTTTTACACTCTCGTGCTTGTTTGATGGAGCGGTAGATACAAATGGCGGCATACGTGACGCATGCCGCCAATATGATTGCTATGATGATATACTGTATCATAAGCATAGGTAAATTAACATAATACTAACCTACTGCGTTATAACCATTGGTTGAGTTTTTGCGCATGATGTCGCGGATGTTCATCTCCTTGAAACCCTCTGCGCGTTTCTGCTCTTCAAGTTCTTTCTCTTCCTCGATATCCTTTTCTGAACGGGTGAAAGTGAAAGCCTTGTACTTAAATTCTGCAATCGCCCAACCTACGAGGCCCACAGCGATCAATGCAACAAATCCAATTAATGCGTTCATTTCTCTTTATATTATAATAATGTATAAACTGAATTAATAATCATCGTCGGCTACGTCTTCTGCATCATCAAGACCGAGGTTCTCCGGGTCTTCGAAGGTAGTACGGTAGCTTTCCTCAGTAAGCTTGTCGTCATCGAATGCATCGTCATCCTCATCTGGATCGTTGTAGTGATCCTCGATTTCTGGTGCATCCTCGTCTTCATCCTCGTCTGGGTCGAGCAGGTCGTCGTTGCGTTTCAAATCATTCTCATCATCGAATCTCATGCGAACCTTTTCTACCTTTGGCTTCTCCTTGGCAAAGATAGCTTCTACCCAAGAACCTTTTGGTACCACGAGCACTTCGTAGTCATCGGCGAGCTTTTTCTCGTACAGACCTCCTGGCTTTTTCAGGCGGTCAGCAGGAAGAGTAGTTGTGCTGATGTCGAAATTACTTTCGATGATGTCCTGGATGCTCTGAGGCAGACTCTCCCAGCCACCACCAAAGTTGCGCTCCAAGAGTTCGATGAGCTTATTGGCGGTGATGTGACTTACATTTTCGTAAGTAAGATCAGTAACACGCATGATAGGGCGCTTTTTGATGGCATACTTTTCTTTCTTGTCGTTGATACGGAAAGTGCCAATCTTAAAGCCGCGTGCCATCAGTTTGTCAATCACTTCAGGACGGTCTACCGTCACTGGTTCCATTTCGAATGCGCTGCGGATCACTGCGATATACTTGTTCTGGTAATCCTTGAGGTCAGCATCCTTTTCTGCTGCTTCCCAAAGACGGAACACATCGTTCTCCTGCAATTCCCAAATGCTACTTTTAGTAACATTCTTCAGTGTTAATATTTTATCTTTATTCATCTTCAATTGTGTTTGTGTGTGCAAAAGTAAGTACTTCTTTTTATATATCCAAATTTTCTTGCTGTTTTTTTGTGTTTTTGGTCACTTTTTTATTTGGAATTCGATTTTTTTCATTACCTTTGCACGTACTATGAGTGAACCGTTAGCTGAAAGAATGAGACCTCACACGCTTGCTGACTATGTTGGACAGCAGCATTTGGTAGGTGAGGGGGCCGTGCTGCGCAAGATGATTGATGCAGGGCGCATATCCTCTTTTATCCTCTGGGGACCCCCTGGAGTGGGCAAGACTACCCTTGCTCAAATCGTGGCACAAACCATCAAGGTGCCGTTCTTCACCCTCTCTGCGGTGACCAGTGGCGTAAAGGATGTCCGCGAGGTGATAGAAAGAGCAAAGAGTGGTAGATTCTTTAATTCGGCTTCTCCTATATTGTTTATTGATGAAATTCACCGTTTCTCCAAGAGTCAGCAGGATTCGCTTTTGGGTGCGGTAGAGAAGGGTATTGTTACGCTGATAGGTGCTACCACCGAGAATCCTTCATTCGAGGTGATTCGGCCGCTGTTGTCCAGATGTCAGCTCTATGTGCTCAAACCGCTCGAAAAGACTGATCTTGAAGGGCTTCTGCATCGTGCCATTACGCAGGATGTAGAACTCAGAGAAAAGAATATTAAGTTGGAAGAGACGGGCGCGCTGCTGCGATATAGTGGTGGAGATGCCCGCAAACTGCTCAATATTCTGGAACTGGTGGTAGAATCTGCCGGATCTTCAGAGATTGTGATTACCGACAAGATGGTAGAAGAGCAGTTGCAGCAGAATCCGCTGGCTTACGATAAACAGGGTGAGATGCATTATGATATTATCTCAGCCTTTATCAAGAGTATTCGCGGAAGCGATCCCGATGCTGCGCTCTATTGGATGGCGAGGATGATAGAAGGAGGAGAAGACCCGCAGTTTATAGCCCGTAGGGTTGTGATTAGTGCCTCTGAGGATGTGGGACTTGCCAATCCGAATGCACTCCTGCTTGCCAATGCTGCCTTCGATACGGTGATGAAGATAGGGTGGCCCGAAGCGCGTATCGCCCTTGCTGAGGCTGTGGTGTATCTGGCCACGAGTCCGAAGAGCAACAGTGCTTATCTGGGCATTAATGATGCGCTGGCTACTGTACGGCAAACGGGTAATCTGCCTGTTCCGCTGCACATCCGCAATGCTCCTACCAAACTGATGAAAGATTTGGGCTATCATGACGGATATAAGTATCCCCACGATTATCCTGGACATTTCACAGAGCAGCAGTATCTGCCAGACGAATTGAAGGATGCCCGCTTCTGGCATGCGCAGCATTCGCCTTCCGAGGAGCGCCTCTACAACTGGATGGTTACCTGCTGGGGAGAAAGATTCAAGAAATAGTGATTAGAAAGAATAATTAGAAATTGATATTTAGAGCAACTAACTGATACGAGAAAATGATGATACATGGCGATCCGGAATTCGTGCTCACGCTTCATAGCGTGATAGAATTCATCGGTACATTTGCTTTTGCCCTTTCGGGCATTCGCCTGGCAGCAAGTAAGCACTATGATTGGCTGGGCGGTTTTGTTTGTGGTGTGGCTGTAGCCATAGGTGGTGGAACCATACGAGATGTGATGCTTGGTGTGCGTCCGTTTTGGATGTTGAGCCCTATCTACCTGATTTGTACGCTGTTTGCGCAGTTGGTAGTGATTGCTTGCCACCGCTATCTCAAGCGTCTTGACAATACCTGGTTTCTGTTTGATACCTTGGGCTTGGCGCTTTTCAATATTGCGGGCATCCAGAAGTCGCTCGAATGTGGTTTCTCCTTTTGGGTAGCCATCATCATGGGCTGTATCACGGGTGCTGCAGGCGGTGTTATCCGCGATGTGCTTCTTAATGAAGAGCCGATCATCTTCCGAAAGGAGATTTATGCGATGGCTTGTGTCGCCGGTGGTTTGGCTTATTGGGGATTGAGCTATCTGGGTGTGAGCCTCTATATTACGGTGATTGTAGCTTTCTGTGTGGTCTGTGCCATCCGATTGCTGGCTGTAAGATACCATATTTCACTCCCGAAGCTGAGGGATGAAGAACAAACTGTAGAATGAAAAGGAAAAAATGAAATTGATAAATAACAGATAACAGATGAAAAGACTGAAAGCGATTTTGATGCTCGTTGTTGCAATGATGATGATGTCGTCGGCAACAATGAAGGCTCAGAACAAACGAGAGTTTCGTGGAGCCTGGATACAGTGTGTTAACGGACAGTATCTGGGCAAGAGTACGCAGCAGATCCAGGCGATGCTTACCAGACAGCTTGATGAACTGCAGAAGGATGGCGTGAATGCGATAATCTTTCAGGTTCGAGCTGAGTGTGATGCTCTGTATAAGAGTGATTTAGAGCCTTGGAGCAAGTTTCTTACGGGAGTGCAGGGAAAGGCTCCTTCTCCTTATTGGGATCCGTTGCAGTGGATGATAGAGCAGTGTCATAATCGTGGCATGGAGCTACATGCCTGGATTAATCCTTATCGTGCCAAGCATAGCGTAACTTCCTATGAGCAGGTTTCGCCGAAGAATATCGTGAAGAGGCGTCCTGATCTCTGTTTTCAGTATGGCAAGCTGACGCTGTTGAACCCTGGTTTGCAGGCTGCAGCCGACTATATTTGCGAGGTGGCTGTGGACATTGTAAGCCGATATGATGTTGATGGATTCCATATTGATGATTATTTCTATCCATATCCAGAGGCCGGACGCCAGATTCCTGATCAGCAGCTCTTCCGCCAGCAGTCGCGCGGCATGCGAAACATAGGTGATTGGCGCCGTGATAACGTGAGCCGGTTTGTAAAGCAGCTCAGCGAATCCATTCATGCCGTTAAGCCTTGGGTTAAGTTTGGTGTTTCTCCATTCGGCATCTACCGCAACAAGCGTACCGATCCTAATGGTTCAGAAACTTTCGGCCTCCAGAATTATGATGATCTTTATGCAGATGTATTGCTTTGGGTGAATAATGGTTGGATAGACTATTGTGTGCCTCAGATTTATTGGGAGATTGGCAATCGTGCTGCCGATTACAAGACGCTCATAACCTGGTGGAATAAGCATGCTGGCAACCGCCCATTATATATAGGTGAAGATATAGAGCGTACAGCCAAGTTTGCTGATCCAGTCAATCCGCGCAGTCATCAGTTGCCTGCCAAGCACCGTTTGCATCAGCAGATGAATAATGTGAAGGGCACTGTGCTCTGGTATGCGCAGACTGCTGCCGATAATGTAGGTAATATCGGACATACACTCCGCAACAATTATTGGAAGTATCCAGCATTGCCACCCTCTATGCCTTTCCTTGATAATAAGGCGCCAAAGGGGGTAAAGGGTGTCAAGCTGATGTGGACCGAGAAAGGTCCGCTGCTGGTATGGAAGGCTCCTAAGGCTAGCAAGAAAAAGTGGGGCGATCAAGTGAACCGTTTTGCTATCTACCGTTTTGAGAAAGGTGCTAAGGTAAATCTCAATGATGTTTCTGCACTCCAGGCAGTAACTTATGATAATTTCTATCGCATCCCTTATGTGAGTGGCAAGAAATATGTGTATGTAGTAACTGCTCTCGACCGGGTAGGAAACGAAAGTAAAGGTAAGAAAAAGAAAATTTCTTTTTAGATTGGTTAGATGATATAAACGGAAAGACCGTTAAAAACAGAAAAACCGTTGTACTCGATAGGAGAGAGTGCAACGGTTTTTTATTTTGTTGGGATGGGGGAGCGGGTAGTCCTTTCATCCTGTATTTTTTTATTCTTTCAGCAGGTCGTTCAGGAAGTTATCCAGATCGTTGTCCAGATTCTCCATCAAGTCACCACCTACAATGATCGTATCATCGTCAGCAAGATAGAGCTCGCCAATATGCTCTTTATCCTCATCTTCGAGCACAAAGCTGTATGGCTTGAGAATGCCGAGATGATCTATGATATCAGCCTGTTTGCGCAATACATCGCGAAGCAGCTTTGCTACCTCGTCGTAGAAGTCTTCATCCTTGTTTTCTATCCATTGCTCAACAACGCAGCGGGTAATCTCGTTGTCATCGTCGTCAAAGGCCAGGAGTTCGCCACTGTCTTGCGAAACCCTTACGTGGATGTCGGTCATTTGAGAAGTCTCGTCGTCAGATTCTGGCGCTGGGAACTTTTGAGCCACTTTTCTGATAAAGCGCTCTACTTGCATGATTGTTTGCTCTAATGTTTCCATATCAATTCTTTAATAATCAATGCAAAGGTACATAAAAAATTGATATCACCAAAAGAAGTTGCTAAAAAAAAGCATTTTTGCTTTTAATTTGTTCTCAAACTGCCTGATTCCAGGGTATAGATAACGTTTACGCTTCTTTTTTTATAATTTCTTTTCGATTTTGTTTGCCATTTCTAAATAATGTAGTATCTTTGCACTTGAATTGCAAAAATGCAATCTCAACATTACAAATGAATAACAAAATAAAACATTCTGGTATCGTAGAAAGCGTAGAAGAAGGTTGTGTGTGCATTCGCATCGTACAGTCGTCAGCCTGCAGCGCTTGCAAGGTGGCTGCTCATTGTACTGCATCTGAATCGAAAGAGAAGATGATTGAGGTTTCTACCTCAGAGGCGTCTCTCTACCACAAAGGCGATAGCGTGGTGGTGACTGCTGATTCGGCTGTAGGCTTCAGAGCCAGTTTCTATGGCTATCTCTTGCCGCTGATACTGATGGTGATCGCTTTGGTGGGTGTACTGAAAGCTACTCACTCAGAGGGAGCCGCAGCGCTCTCGGCATTGGGCATTCTCATTCCATACTATGTGGTGCTCTACTTATTCAGAAATAAACTTAAAAACAAACTGAGCTTCTCTATAGAAACATAGGGTGCGTGATGTGCTCCTGTGGTTTCTGCGATGAGCCTTTATTTTAAAACAAAGAAAATAACAAAACAAAACACAAAAAATTATGAATTTTATTTTGATTGCTGTCTTGGTTCTCGGAGCAATCGCGCTGATTGCAGCGCTGGTTCTCTTCGGAGTATCTAAGAAGTTTGCCGTCGAAGAAGACCCTCGCTTGGGCCAGGTAGGAGAGATTCTGCCAGGTGCCAACTGTGGTGGTTGCGGTTTTGCCGGATGTTCTGGTATGGCCGCAGCTCTGGTGAAGGGTGCTGATGCCGGTTCTATCGATGGACTGATGTGTCCGGTAGGTGGTGCCGACGTGATGGGCAAGGTAGCCGACCTTTTAGGTATGGCAGTAGCCAATACCGAGCCAAAGGTGGCTGTGGTACGTTGTAATGGTACTTGCGAGAATCGTCCTCGCATTGCCGAGTATGATGGTTTGCACACTTGTGCAGCTATGAATTCATGTGGCGCTGGCGAAACAGGCTGCGGGTTCGGTTGTCTGGGTTGTGGCGATTGCGTGGCTGCCTGCCAGTTTGGCGCAATCTCTATCAATCCTGAAACTGGCATTCCTGAGGTTGATGAAGAGAAGTGTACGGGTTGTGGTGCTTGCGCCAACGCTTGTCCACGTCATATCATCGAGCTCCGCAAGAAGGGTCCTAAGGGCCGTAGAGTTTACGTTCTGTGCGTAAACCACGACAAGGGCGCTGTTGCCAAGAAGGCTTGTAGCGTTGCTTGCATCGGATGCGGTAAGTGTCAGAAGGTCTGCAAGTTTGATGCTATCACCATTGAGAACAATGTGGCTTATGTTGACTTCAATAAGTGCCGCATGTGTACCAAGTGTGTTGACGAATGCCCAACAGGTGCTCTCGTAAAAGTAAATTTCCCAGTTAAGAAAAAGGAGGAATAATCATGAATTTGAGAACTTTTAGAATTGGTGGAGTTCACCCAGAAGAGAATAAGATTACTGCCGAGATGGCTACTCAGGTAGCTCCTCTCCCTAAGCAGGCTATTTTCCCACTTGGTCAGCACATCGGTGCTCCTGCCAAGCCTGTAGTTGCCAAGGGCGACAAGGTGAAGGTGGGTACACTCATTGCTGAGGCTGGTGGCTTTGTGAGTGCTCCTATTTACAGTTCCGTATCAGGAACTGTGTTCAAGGTAGATACATCTATTGATGCTACCGGTTATCGCAAGCCTTGCATCATTATTAATGTAGAAGGCGATGAGTGGGAGGAGAGTATCGACCGCTCTGATAAACTCGAGACGCTTGAGGCTCATACTGAGCTTACTCCAGAGGAAATCGTAAACCGCATCAAGGTAGCAGGTGTCACTGGTATGGGTGGTGCCGGTTTTCCTACCTTCATCAAGCTTTGTCCTCCTCCAGGAGCCAAGGCTGAGTGCGTCATCATCAACGGTGTAGAGTGTGAGCCTTATATCACAGCCGACTATCGCCTGATGATGGAGCATGCCGATGAGATTCTCGTTGGTTTGAACCTCCTGATGAAGGCGGCTAAGGTAGAGAAGGGCTACATCGGTATCGAGGATAACAAGCCTGCTGCCATCAAACTCTTCGAGGAGAAGACAGCTAATGACGTTCGTATCGAGATTGTACCTCTGGCTAAGAAGTACCCTCAGGGAGGTGAGAAGCAGCTGGTGGATGCCGTTATCCGCCGTCAGGTTCCTGCTCCTCCAGCTATCCCTGTCAACGTTGGAGCAATTGTTCAGAATGTAGGTACTGCCTTCGCTGTTTATCAGGCAGTTATGAAGAATAAACCTCTCTTCGAGCGCTATACTACCGTAACCGGCAAGCAGGTGAAGAACCCGGGCAACTTCCTCGTGCGTATAGGAACTCCATTCTCTCAGATGATAGAGAATTGCGGCGGTTTGCCTGAGGGTGACAACAAGGTATTGGCTGGTGGTCCGATGATGGGTAAGGCTGTAATCAGCCTCGATGTACCGGTAACCAAGGGTACCAACTCCATCACCGTATTGACCGATGCTGATGCTCATCGCAAGAAGGCTCAGCCATGTATCCGCTGTGCCAAGTGTGTGGATGCCTGCCCAATGGGCCTGGAGCCATACTTGCTCGCTACCCTGAGCGTAGTGAAGGATTATGAGCGCCTGGAGGCAGAGGAGGTAACATCCTGCATCGCCTGCGGTTCATGCCAGTTCACCTGTCCTTCACATCGTCCTATCCTCGATAATATCATCAACGGTAAGGCAGCGGTAATGGGCATCATCAGAGCTCGCAACGCTAAGAAGTAAGCGTTCACGTCAAGAATGAATTTCATTTAAGAAAGAATTTAAAAGATAAAATGGGAAAATTAATCGTTTCATTATCGCCACACGCTCATGGAAATGAGAGCGTAGAGAAGAACATGTACGGAGTGATTATCGCTCTCGTGCCTGCCATCCTCGCATCTTTCTATTTCTTCGGCTTGGGTTCAGCAGTCGTACTGCTCACCTCTGTGGCAGCCTGCGTCTTCTTTGAGTGGGCAATTACAAAATATCTCCTGAAGGAGGAGACCAGCTTGCTCGATGGTTCTGCCATCATCACCGGTCTCTTGCTCGGCATGAACTTGCCAAGTAACCTTCCTCTCTGGATTATTATCATCGGTGCCCTGTTTGCCATCGGTGTAGGTAAGATGAGCTTCGGCGGTTTGGGTAACAATCCTTTCAATCCCGCTTTGGTAGGCCGTTGCTTCCTGCTCGTCAGCTTCCCTGCCCAGATGACTTCATGGCCTGTTGCCGGACAGATGCTCAGCTATACTGATGCTACAACGGGTGCTACTCCGCTGGCTATCATGAAGACAGCCATCAAGACGGGCGATGCTTCTGTTCTCAACCAGTTGCCTGATGCGTTGAGCCTGCTCTTCGGTGCTACTGGCGATACCTTCGGTGCCGGTACTACCGGTGAGGTTTGTGCATTCGCCCTCTTGCTCGGTTTGGCTTACATGCTCTGGAAGAAGGTCATTACCTGGCATATTCCAGTCAGCATCATCGCTACCGTATTCGTATTCAGCGGTTTGATGCATTTGGCTAATCCTGTTTATGCCAATCCTCTGGCTGTCATCTTCAGCGGTGGTCTGATGCTCGGTGCCATCTTCATGGCTACTGATTATGTAACCTCTCCGATGACCCACAAGGGCATGCTTATCTACGGTGTATGCATCGGTCTGCTGACCGTCATCATCCGTAACTGGGGTAGCTATCCGGAAGGTATGTCGTTCGCCATTCTTATCATGAATGCGTTCACACCTCTTATTAACACATACATTAAACCAAAGCGCTTCGGTGAGAAGCTTGCTAAGAAATAAGGAGGACAGAGACATGCAGAAATTAGAATCATCATTAAAGAACATGGTGCTTGTGCTGGTGGGCGTAGCGCTCATCGTAGGTGCCGTGCTTGCATATATCAATCATCTTACATCTGGTCCTATCGCCGAGAAGGCTGCACAGAGTCTGACTGCCGGTATCAAGAGCGTGATGGGTACTGAAGAACTCCAGGTGGCTGAGCCTGAAGAGGTGAAGCAGGAGTTTGGCGGTAAGGAATTCTCTTTCACCATACATAAGTGCTCAGACAAGAGCGGCAAGCAGCTGGGTGCTGCCGTAGAGAGTACAACCGGTGGTTTCGGTGGCGATCTGAAGGTGCTCGTAGGTTTCGATACCGAGGGCAAGATTATGGGTTATACAGTGCTTCAGGCTTCAGAGACTCCGGGTCTGGGCGCCAAGGCTGCTACCTGGTTTCAGAAAGACGGAAAGGGTAGCATCATCGGTAAGACTCCAAAGGATGGCGACCTCCACGTATCTAAGGACGATAAGAGTGGCAATGCAGTAGACGCCATCACCGCTTCTACCATTACCAGCCGCGCCTTCCTCAAGGCTATCAACCAGGCTTATGCCGTTTATGCCAAGAAGGATGTTGACGGCGAGAGCGGTGCATCTCAGAAAGCAGATGCAGAGAGTGGTGTATCTAAAGTTGAACATAACGAAAAGAAAGGATAAACCGATATGAGTAATGTTAAGATTTTGATGAACGGACTCATCAAGGAGAATCCAACCTTCGTGTTGCTTCTCGGTATGTGTCCTACTTTGGCTACAACAACCAGCGCCATCAACGGTCTCTCTATGGGATTGGCTACCATGGCGGTGCTGATTTGTACCAACTTTGTTATTTCCTGTATCAAGAAGATTACCCCGGATATGGTTCGCATCCCTGTTTTCATCGTAGTGATTGCAGCCTTCGTAACCATCCTTCAGATGTTGATGAGCGCTTATGCTCCCGACAGCATCAATCAGGCGCTGGGTATTTATATTCCGCTGATTGTAGTAAACTGTATCATCCTGGGTAGAGCAGAGAGCTTTGCTGCCAAGAATTCGCCTATTGCCAGCCTCTTCGATGGCATTGGTTGCGGTTTGGGTTTCACCCTCGGTTTGACCATCCTGGGTAGTGCCCGCGAGATACTCGGTGCAGGTAGTGTATTCGGTATCACTCTGTTGCCGGAGACTACCAACATTCTGATGTTCATCCTGCCTCCTGGAGCATTCCTCACCTTGGGTTACATCATTGCTATATTTAATAAGGTAAAGAAGTAAGCGTAGGCATCGCTTCAAATCAATGAAATAAAATAGAAATTATGGAATATTTATTGATATTTATCTCTGCGATATTCGTCAACAACATCGTCTTGTCGCAGTTTCTCGGTATCTGTCCATTCCTGGGCGTATCGAAGAAAGTTGATACAGCCATCGGTATGGGTGGTGCCATCGCTTTTGTCTTGACCCTGGCAACCATCATTACCTGGTGTGTTCAGAAGTATGTACTCGATCCGTTCGGATTGCAATATCTCCAGACCCTGGCGTTCATCCTCGTGATTGCAGCCTTGGTTCAGATGGTAGAGATTATCCTGAAGAAGGTTTCTCCTGCGCTTTATCAGGCACTCGGTATCTTCCTGCCTCTGATTACTACCAACTGTGCCGTGCTGGGTGTAGCCATCCTGGTTATCCAGAAGGATTACAATCTGCTTGAGAGCGTGGTTTACGCCTTCTCTACTGCTCTCGGCTTTGCCCTGGCTCTCATTGTCTTTGCCGGCATTCGCGAGCAGCAGGCTTTGGTCCGTATTCCTAAGGGCATGCAGGGCGTAGCTATCGTCATGGTAACAGCAGCGCTCCTCAGCCTCGCCTTCATGGGATTCTCGGGCGTAGATGGCGGTTTGAAATCGCTCTTCGGATTGGAGTAAAACTTTTACTGAAAGTTGATAAAATAATAATGGGAATTTGCGAATGGTATGAACCGATGCAAATTCCCATTTTTTGTACTTGATTTTTCTTAACTCTCTGTCTTTATAAACTTGAAATTATAACTCTTTCTCTTTTCTTCTACTGAACTTTCGCATGTTTTGCCCCACACGCCCTGAAAGGGCAGAAGCTCCTAGCCCAGGGCATCGCCCTGGGTAATTATGGACGCAAACCTGTCGCCCTGTAAGGGCAAAAGCTTTAAAACTCCAAGCAACACATAAAGCTTTTGCCCTTACAGGGCGCCTTGCTGATTGCTACTATACCCAGGGCGTTGCCCTGGGCTAGGAGCTTCTGCCCTTTCAGGGCGTGCTGCTTCTGGAACTTTTGGGGCTTCAGCCCGTACTTAAACCACATGCGAAAGTTCTATTTTTTATCTTCTGCTTCTTATCTTCTGTGTCCGAAGCTTCCACCGCCATTGCTCTTGCTTGGTGTAGAAGAGCGAGGGGTGAATCCGCCGCCACGGTTGCCAGACCCGCTGCTGAATGAACGGCTCATGCTGCTGCGGTTGCCCCCGAAGATATTACTTCTTCCGCTTCCGAAGCTGCTGTTTCCGAAACCACGGCTGCTGTTTCCGAAACCACGGTTGTTGCTAGTGCTGCTGTTGCTGCTGCCGAAACCACGGTTAGGGCGACTGTTGCTGCTGCCGAAACCCCGGTTGCTGCTGTTGCCGAAGCCTCCGTTGTTTTTTCCGAAGCCTCCGTTCTGAGGGCGGCTGCTGTTTCCGAAGCCAGCGTTGTTGTTAGGGCGGCTTGCATTACCGAAACCACGATTTGGGTTCATCTGAGGTCTGTTCTCGCGGTTCAGATTACCGAAAGATCTTCCTCTGCCGTAATCACCACGGTTGAATCTGTCTCTCATACCTACTCTAGGATGTCCTCCTGGGTGAGGGCCGCCAAATCTTTTTCCGTGATACCAGCTTCTGTTTCCGTTTACTCGCCAGCTATGACCTCCACGGTAAGATACGTAGAAGTGAGGGCGACCGAAGTAGAAAAAGTCGCGGCGCGGATAGCGGGCGTAGATGCCGAAGTGCCAGTAGCCCGCATGCCAGTAGAGCGGACGGTAGAAATAGGTGGCATTGAGATATGTTCTGTACTGCCAGTCGAGCAGAATATAGCTCAAATCTATATTGCGCTGGCGCCAGTAAGCACCATACAGGTCATCGTATGTATCTACACTCATCAGGTAGTCAAGGTTCACCTCGTAAGCTGCCTCATACTGGTCTTCCGTAAGATTGAGCTCGTAAGCCATCTTGTCTGTCAGGAAGAGAGCCTGCTGTCTTGCCTGCTCATAACTCATTGCAGAAGCGGTAGTGAATGTCATCATGAACATGGCTACCAGAGCTATTATCATTCGTTTCATAATCGTATATCTTTAAATTGTTATACTTCATGTTTCTTTTTTCTGGTGCAAAGATACGATGTTTTTTGCTTCCACGGTCGGGATTTCCCCTAAAGGGGTGGGGGAAAATCCCTACTTCTTTATTTTGTGCCTGCGCAGTTCTATATATGATAAGGTATAGAACCGGTGAGGAACGTAAAGGTTTGCGTGAAGTTTTTCGCTGTTTTTGGAACAATCAAACGAAATATTTACTACCTTTGCACTCAGAAAAAAACAATCTGATGAATAGATTGGAATTTAAAACGGAAAGTAAAATAATAAAGACAAAATAAACAAATCATGAAAGAGCTAAAAGCATTAAACAAGCGCACTGCTCCTAAGAGCGACGCTCCAGAGAAAATCATTCAGTTTGGTGAAGGTAACTTCCTCCGTGCATTCGTAGATTGGATTGTATGGAATATGAACAAGAAGACCGACTTTAACGGTTCTGTCGTTGTAGTTCAGCCATTGGCTGGTGGTATGGTTGACTGGCTGAACGGTCAGGACTGCCTCTATCACGTAAACCTTCAGGGTAAGGAGAACGGCCAGGCTATCAACACATTGGAGCGTATCGACGTTATCAGCCGTGCACTGAATCCATATTCTCAGAACCAGGCTTTCATGGCTTTGGCTGAGCAGCCAGAGATGCGTTTCATCATCTCTAACACTACAGAGGCTGGTATCGCATTCGATGACTCTTGCAAGTTTACAGATGCTCCTGCAGCTTCTTATCCAGGCAAGTTGGTTCAGCTCTTGTTCCACCGCTACAAGTTCTTCGAGGGCGACCCAACCAAGGGTATGATCCTGATGCCATGTGAGCTGATCTTCCTCAATGGTCACCACCTCAAGAAGTGCATCTATCAGTATATCGAGCTCTGGAAGGGCGATATGGGTGCTGATTACGAAGGCTTTAAGGAGTGGTTCACCAACCACTGCTACGTTTGCGCTACATTGGTAGACCGCATCGTTCCTGGTTTCCCACACGATACCATCAAGGAGATTCAGCAGAAGATTTGCTACAAGGACAACCTCGTAGTTAAGGCAGAAAGCTTCCACCTCTGGGTTATCGAGAAGGCAGAAAATATGACAGTAGAGCAGATGCAGGAGGAGTTCCCAGCTCATAAGGCAGGTCTCCACGTGCTTATCACAGATAATGAGAAGCCATACCACGAGCGTAAGGTTACCCTGCTGAATGGTCCTCACACCGTATTGAGCCCTGTTACATACCTCAGCGGTGTAAACATTGTTCGCGATGCCTGCGAGCACCCAGTATTGGGCAAGTACATCCACAAGGTACAGTTCGAGGAGTTGATGCAGACGCTGAACCTCCCAATGGATGAGCTGCAGAAGTTTGCTTCTGACGTATTGGAGCGTTTTGAGAATCCATTCGTAGATCATCAGGTAACCAGCATCATGCTCAACTCATTCCCTAAGTTTGAGACTCGCGACCTGCCTGGTGTCAAGATTTATCTTGAGCGTAAGGGCGAGTTGCCACAGGGTTTGGTATTCGGTCTCGCTGCTATCATCACTTATTATAAGGGTGGTGTTCGCGAGGATGGTGCTCCTATCCAGCCAAACGATGACCAGAAGATTATGGACAAGCTCACCGAGCTTTGGGCTACCGGCGATACCCAGAAGGTAGCTGAGGGCGTATTGGGCTTCGACTATATCTGGCACGAGGATTTGAACAAGACAGTTCCTGGCCTTACCGAGTTGGTTAAGAAGGATCTTGACCTTATTCAGGAGAAGGGCATGCTGGAGGCTGTTAAGACTATCCTCTAATTAAAAAGAATGTTCGTTCATAGGTTCAAATAACGATTAAGATTT
>ULNE01002334.1_pt1 | contig 28453 bp, 25 predicted proteins | sample 1951831 | NCBI WGS metagenome assembly ULNE01 (sample SAMEA4835568, study PRJEB28245) | human gut metagenome | biome: gut microbiome; material: fecal sample | place: Denmark | collected 2008 | reverse complement strand
CATCGCCGCCAAGGAGGAAGCCGAAGCGGAACTCATTTTTGTAGAGAACGAGAACAAGGCGAAAGAGCAGTACCGTCTTTCCCTCGACAGCGATATTGCCGAAAGGGAGCAGCAGCTCAAAGACGAGCGCAAGGCGAAAGTGGACAGCATACTTGACAGCGTCGGCAGTCTTGTGGGAGTCGGCAAGTCTGCTGCGGTCGGAAAGGAAAACGCCAAGCTGAAAGCCGAGAACGAGCGCATCAGAAAAGCCTTTGCCGAAGCCGTAAAGGACAAGGCGGAGGAACGGACAAAGGCATTGACAGCAGAAAAGCAGAAAGCCGAAGCGGAGCGTGACAGGGCTTTGGTGCAAAGCCGCTCTCTTAGCATGGAAAGAGACAAGGTGGTACGGCGGCTTCAGGAACAAAAGGACAACGAGCAGCAGCGCATCAGCCAAGCGGTAATTCAAGCCACGGCGGAGAAAGACAAGGCCATCCGCCTGTTGCAGAGTGCGCTGAAAGCGAGCAGGCATATCCTAAGCCTGTTTGCGGATATGCTCTACAAGGCAAGCGAGGTTTTCAGGCGAGCCATAGATGCGATTATCCATTTCGGGACGGAACAGCACAAGTCATTCTTCGCCCCGTCCGAAGCCGCCGACATCAAAAGTGTGATGCAGGAGTACGGGGAAACGACCGAACAGCAGAAGGCGGTCGGAGCATGGCTCTGTGACTATGCGGAGAACCGACAGCCCTTTGACGAAATAAAACATCGCCATACGCTCAAAGAGGTTGGCGATGTCGCAGAGGGTAAGTATGATTGGAAAATCAATTCAAAACTGTATAAATTAACAAGAGGTTAATAGCATGTGTAATTTTGACTATGATTTTCAATTTGATCAATAATTTTGTCATATAGTTCTTTGCCGATATTCTCTGGCTTTACATACGGCTCAAAATTCCATTTTAAACGTAATACATCCCCCCATCTATCAAATTCGAGACGGTTAAACGCATAAGAATATCGAAATCTGTCAGTTATATCGTTGACTAAACTCCATAAATCCCAGCGGTTTATGAATTCAATATTACCGTATTCAAATGAAAGTAATAACATATCTTCATCGTAAAAGCCTGTATGAAAGCGATGACATTGAGAAAAATCATAAATATAATTTGCCTTACAGAAATCCTTAACTTTCAATGAATTCTCTAATGCGACCTTAATAGGCTCCATTGCCTTATCAAACGGTGATTGATATCCTCTTTTATTGTAATAAGACTTAACTAACGCGTAGATTTTTAATTTATCATGATAGAATAATAAAACGCGTCCATCTCTTATTAAATCCGTTTTACTTTCAAAAAGAGAATGGAATTCAGACTCGGGCAAAGACATGATTAGACTTAGAATATCTAATACATCTTTTTGTGACAATTCCCTATCTTCAACCATATTAAGTACTTTATTGAAATTGCCACATTTTGCAGAAAGTATAGGGTCAAACTCGCTACTGTATTGAAAAGCTCCATTTACAATTAAAGCATTCAAAAGGCTTTCATCATTATTGAATATTGCAATATCAAGCGGATATAGTTTATCATAAAATGGTTTATTAAGTTCAAATAGATTCATATTTTCCTTTAGAGGCGCATATAATTCCTTAAGTAATCTATCTTGAAGTGTCTTAGATGAGTCATTCGTTTTAAGATTATTTTCAAGTTCCAATAACCTCTGTTTTAGTTGGTTAATTTCAGATTGGATCTCCTCTCTTTTTAATTCTTGATCTGCTAAGGCATTATTATACGCTATATTGAAGCATTTCAACGGGGGCATTTCACCAATGTGTATTGTACACTCATTTAGAGTTCCACTCACAAGAATAATATCATATTGTCGAGAATAATTTTCATTAAAGAATTGGCACAATCCAAAATCCTCATTGCTGTCAGAAGATTCATTAGGGGTGTAGCCCTCAGCCCATTCGTAATCTTCTTCACAATAATAGTGCTTTGAATTAACTTCACTGGCGAAATTTCTTAATTTAATCAGATCTTGATATGACAAAGGAATTATTTGGTCAAAAAAAGGCCCCTTTACACCTCTTGTATCATAGTAATGATATTTAAAGTCATTAGATGTGCGATGGCTTCCTCTGTGAGTATGAGAAAAATAATAATTGAAAGTCCCTTTAATTTTTTTCATTAGATGCTAAATTTTGTCATGTGCAAATGTACTAAATCTAATTTGACATATTGTATAAAGACTAGAAAATCAAGATAGTTTTGCTGAAACATTGTCTTATTTGTACCTTTATTGCTTCATACAGCACATAAAACAATGGCTTTCAACAGCTATAAATAATTCCCAAACAAGTTCTTTGTGATTATAATCTTAAAATTTATTGGAAGCGCTGATTTTGAAGTGACAGATTTGGATTCTTCCTATTAAAAATCCATAAGAATTATCTGCAATTCCATGAGATTCCAAAAGGTCACCATTACAGAGTTTCGCCTCAAAAAGGTCACCTGAGGGTCACCAATAAAAGAAAAAGCACCTACAAAAACTTTGTAAGTGCTTGATTTTAAGAGTGGACCAGCCAGGGCTTGAACCTGGGACCTCCAGATTATGAGTCTGTTGCTCTAACCAACTGAGCTACAAGTCCAAAGAACATTTTTATTAAAACTGATGCAAAAGTAATGGTTTCGGTTGAAACTTGCAACTATTGAGCAGAAAAAATTAATAAAAAAAATCAAATCAATCCGGATATATAAATATATATTGTAAATTTGCGGAACTGAATACTTTAATAAATCGACTTATGTCACAAAATGTAAATGAACCTCATCTGACGGGACTTACCGACCAGGAAGTTCTTACCAGCCGTCAACAACACGGAGAGAATCTGCTGACTCCTCCCAAACGTCCGTCTATTTGGAAACTTTACCTGGAAAAATTTCAGGATCCTGTAATCCGAGTTCTATTAGTAGCCGCCGTATTCTCCCTGATTATATCCATTATTGAAAATGAATATGCCGAAACCATCGGTATTTTCTTTGCCATTTTTCTGGCTACCGGAATCGGATTCTATTTTGAATATGATGCCAACAAAAAATTTGATCTGCTGAATGCCGTTGGCGAGGAAACTCCTGTTACGGTCATCCGCAACGGAAAAATCCGGGAGATTCCGCGCAAGGATATCGTAGTCGGAGATATTGTCGTATTAAACACGGGAGAAGAAATTCCAGCTGACGGTACATTACTGGAAGCTGTTTCTCTGCAGGTCAACGAATCAAGTCTGACCGGTGAGCTGATGGTCAACAAAACAACAGACGAAGCTCATTTCGACGACGAAGCTACTTATCCGTCGAATACCGTTATGCGAGGTACGACTGTTACGGATGGACACGGAATCATGAAAGTGGAGCGTGTCGGAGATGCAACAGAAATCGGTAAGGTGGCACGTCAGGCAACAGAACAGAACCAGGAGCAGACCCCGCTGAACATTCAGCTGACCAAACTGGCCAACCTGATCGGAAAAGCCGGATTTACGATTGCTGCCCTGACCTTTATTATCTTTACCAGCAAAGATTTGTATCACTACCTTTCTCTCAATGAAGTCAATGACTGGCATCAATGGATGGAGATCGCACGTATCGTTCTGAAGTACTTCATGATGGCTGTTACCCTGATTGTCGTAGCAGTTCCGGAAGGATTGCCGATGAGTGTTACCCTGAGTCTGGCCCTGAACATGCGCCGTATGCTCAAGACCAACAATCTGGTGCGCAAGATGCATGCCTGCGAAACCATGGGAGCCATCACTGTAATCTGTACAGATAAGACAGGAACACTGACTCAGAATCTGATGCAGGTCTACGAAGCCAAGCTGGATGAAAGCCAGCCTGACCTGATTGCTGAAGGCATTGCAACCAACTCAACTGCTTTTCTGGAAGAAAAAGGAGAAAACGAAAAACCGAGCGGAGTAGGAAATCCGACAGAAATCGCCCTGCTTCTCTGGCTGAATGCACAGGGAAAGAATTACATGCCTCTGCGCGAGCAGGCTAAGATTGTCAATCAGCTGACCTTCTCTACTGAACGGAAATACATGGCTACTCTGGTGGATTCACCCATTCAGGGAAAACGGGTACTTTATATTAAAGGTGCTCCGGAAATCGTCATGAGCAAATGTCAGTTAAGCAGTCAGGAAGTAACCTCTTTCAACGAACAGCTGCTTGCTTACCAGAACAAAGCGATGCGTACTCTGGGATTGGCTTACAAGTATATCCCGGAAGGAGCATCCGAAGATTGCTCTGAACTGGTCAATGAAGGCGGTCTGACATTCCTGGGCATTTTTGCCATCAGCGACCCGATCCGGCCGGATGTTCCGGATGCTGTCAAGAAATGCCAGTCTGCCGGCATCAGCGTAAAGATTGTAACGGGAGATACTCCGGGTACAGCCACGGAAATTGCCCGTCAGATCGGCTTGTGGAAACCGGAAGATACGGAACGTAACCGGATCACCGGTGTGGAATTTGCTGCACTGAGCGATGAAGAGGCACTTGAACGTGTACTCGACCTGAAAGTTATGAGCCGTGCCCGCCCGATGGACAAGCAGAGACTGGTTCAGCTGCTCCAGCAGAAAGGGGCCGTAGTTGCCGTAACCGGTGACGGAACAAACGATGCTCCGGCTCTGAACCATGCCCAGGTAGGTTTGTCTATGGGTACAGGTACTTCCGTAGCCAAAGAAGCCAGCGATATTACCCTGCTTGATGATTCCTTCCACAGCATTGCAACGGCTGTCATGTGGGGACGTTCGCTCTACAAGAATATCCAGCGCTTTATCGTCTTCCAGCTGACCATTAATGTCGTAGCATTGCTTAGTGTATTGCTGGGAGCTTTCTTTGGAACTGAACTGCCATTGACCGTAACTCAGATGCTTTGGGTAAATCTGATTATGGATACCTTCGCTGCCATGGCACTGGCTTCCATTGCACCAAGTATGGACGTAATGAACGAAAAGCCGCGCAAGCGTACAGACTTCATCATCAGTCCGGCCATGCGAAACAATATATTTGGTGTGGGACTGGGATTCCTGGTCATCCTCATGGGCCTGCTGGTTTATTTCAAGAATCTGCCCGGAGGTATGGATACCCGTCATCTGACCATCTTCTTCACGATCTTCGTCATGCTGCAATTCTGGAACCTGTTTAATGCAAGTGTATTCGGAACCAACCATTCTTTCTTCAAGGATGCAAGCCATGCCATGGGTATGCTGGGAGTAGCCGCCATTATCCTGGTAGGCCAGCTTTTGATCGTATCATTCGGCGGTAAGGTGTTCCGTACGGTTCCTTTATCCGTAGAAGACTGGATCTACATCATCGCCGGTACGTCCGTCGTATTGTGGCTGGGTGAAATTATACGCGGTGTAAAACGATTAACCAAAAAATAATGAAACAGAACATTCGTCATATTATATTCGATCTGGGAGGAGTCCTGTTGAATCTGGACGTAGAAGGTTGTACCCGGGCTTTTGAAAAGGCCGGACTAAAAGACATCCGTTCAGTACTTACCGGAACCAACGAAGGAGGTATTTTCAGCGAGTATGAACGGGGAGAAATCGGAACTCCGGAATTCAGAGACGGTATCCGTCAGCTGGCCAGTCAGTCTCTGACAGACGATGAAATAGACCGGATGTGGGTCAATGAACTTTTAGATATTCCGCAGGAGAAACTGGATTTACTGGTTTCTCTGCGGAGCAAATATGATATTTATCTGCTCAGCAACACCAATGAACTTCACTGGCAGCATGTTGTCGAGAGCCTGCTTCCCCAACAAAATTACCGGGTCGAGGATTTGTTTAAGGAAACATTTCTTTCCTTCAGAATGAAACTGGCCAAGCCAGATCCGGAAATATTCCGGGAGGTACTCCGCCAGGCCGGACTTAAACCGGAGGAAACTTTATTCATTGATGATTCTGCCGTAAACTGCCAGGCTGCACAGTCTGTCGGCATTCAAACAGAACATTACAAACCCGGCAATGACTTAAGTCTGCTGTTCAACTGAGAAAATGGAGATACTGACAGAGAATCCATCACTGGTCTTACCGCCAAGCATTGCCACCATCGGATGCTTTGACGGTGTACACCGCGGCCATCGCTACCTGATCCAACAGGTATGTGAGGCTGCCGTGAAGCGGGGATTACATACAACCCTGATTACGTTCCCCATACATCCCCGACAAGTTATGCAGGCAGACTATCAGCCACAACTGCTTTCCTGCCTCCCCCAAAAAACGGCTTTACTGAAACAGCTTCAGGCTGACTACTGCCTGATGTTGCCTTTTACACATGAACTCTCCCGTCTCTCGGCCAAGGAATTCATGAACATGCTGCATGAACAATTCAACATTCAGGTCTTGCTTATCGGATATGACCATCGGTTCGGCCACAACCGGAGCGAAGGATTTCAAGACTACTGCCGCTATGGGAAAGAACTTGGAATGGAGATTATTCAGGCACAGGCACTCATAGAAAATGGAGTATCTATCAGTTCCTCCACCATCCGCAAACTGCTGAAAGAGGGAAATGTAAAAGATGCCAATCACTTCCTGGGTTATTCCTACTATCTGGACGGCAAAGTTGTCAACGGATACAAAGTCGGACGGACACTGGGATTTCCGACTGCCAATTTAAGACCGTCATGTCCGGACAAACTGATTCCGGAAGAAGGAGTATATGCGGTCCATGTATATCTGAAAGAACTGCACTTTGCCGGAATGCTGAATATCGGTCACCGCCCGACTCTCAATAATGGCAGTGATCTGAGCATTGAAGTTCATATTCTGGATTTCAATGCAGACATCTATGACCAGTCCATACGGATTGAATTTGTGCAGCGGATCCGTACCGAACAGAAATTTACCGGCCTCAACGAACTGATCGAACAACTCCAGCAGGATCGGAAAGAAGTCAGAAAGTTATTGCTGGAGTGATATGTCATATATCTCACGCAGATCTGCAAAAGTAAGTTAAATATATCGTTTTTCGATAATTTTCAACAGAGATTATTTGCACAATAATAAATTAGCCCTACCTTTGCGTTATCGAAAAACGATATATTTTTATTGAAAAGCGAAGAGTAACAGTTATTGCAGCCACAAACAAACCGTAAAACACGACAAAACTTTTACTGAAGCTAAAAATATAGATCTCATGAAACGTACCATTAAACTTATCATCTACTTCATTGCCTATCAGCTGGCATTCAGCAGCTTTCCGGCTATTGCATATATGCTGCGTACTCATAGTTTCGAAATGCCTTTGGCAACCGATGAAACATACATATTCCAGACCTTGCTCTGCAGCCTGCTGGCCTCTCTGGCAGTAATCATTCACTTAATTGCAGGCAGATACGTCTCGCTGAACCGGCAAAACTTCAGCCCGCTTTCCGTATCACTGCTGATCACCTGCGTCCTGTTCGTTACAGGAATGGGGATGTGGAGCAATTATCTGAACGAACTGCTGGGCGTTTCCATGTCTCCCCAGTTGCAACAGGCTTTTGAGATGCTGATGCAACATCCGCTTGGAATCATTTCCACCGTTATTATGGCTCCTGTTGTAGAAGAACTGTTGTTCCGAGGTGCCATCGAAGGGCATCTGCTCAGAATCTGGAAGAAACCGGCCTATGCCATCATCGTATCTTCTTTGCTGTTTGGACTGGTACACGGCAATCTTGTCCAGGCTCCTTTTGCTTTTCTCCTCGGACTCGCACTCGGATGGATCTACTATCATACGGGAAGTCTGCTCCCCAGTATCCTAATGCACTTTATCAACAACCTGACAGCTACCCTGACCTATCATCTTTCCGGAGATCCCGGCACGACTTTAACCGAAACCTTCGGGGCTACAGGAGCGCTCTGTATAGCTTTGGGAGGCATCGTACTGACAATTCTCTGCGTCTGGATCATCCGCAGCAGACTGATCACCCAACCTGCAGCCTGGGTTTCTACGACTCCAACCTCTGACAACACAATCTAAAAATCTTTCTTATGAAACATATCAAATTATTGGGCATCCTTACCATTCTGATTATCATCACAGAGTTCGTCCTTTCCATACCTTCGGGCATGGAGAGCTTTCAGGAAGGCATGGAAGCCGGAATGCAAGAAGCCACAGCCTGCAAGAATAACGCCCAGACACCCCTGCCACATCCGATAAAGGTTACTGTGCAGGTCAGTCCCGTAAACGCACCGCTGCAGACAGTAACACTGAACTGCGGACAGAACCGGACCACGCAGGCTGTATATGCAACGGACAGTATTACCTGCAACATCAGTGAACCAGCTTCGCACGCCATACTGACTATCATCAGTATCATTACATTATTCCCTGTCCTCTACGGAGTATACAGCCTGATCCGTCTGCTTATCTGCGTTTCACGAAAAGAAGTTTTCTCCCGAAGAAACTGCTGGTGGCTTCGTTGGTTCACTTACAGTACAGCACTCTTTTCCCTGCTCATTACTCTTTCTGAATGGATATTGGAAAGAGCAGCCCTCCAACAAATACAGCTGCCCGGGTATGAAATTACCGGAATCGACAAAACTTATGTCGAATGGTCCAGCCTTTTTGTCATGATGCTCCTGACTGAGATTTTCGCTGCCGGCGTAAAACTGCAGGAAGAACAAGATTTAACCATTTAGCCACAAAGCCTATGCCTATTATCGTAAATTTAGATGTCATGATGGCAAAGCGGAAGATCTCGCTGGGCGAGCTGGCCGAACGAATAGATCTGACCCCCGCAAACCTTTCCATACTGAAAACAGGAAAGGCCAAAGCCATCCGCTTTTCCACCCTGGAAGCAATTTGCAGGGAATTAGAATGTCAGCCGGGAGATCTGCTGGAATACCGTCCTGATTCTTCATTGTAATCAAAGAAAAAAGATACAAAATGTCACATTCATAACTGATTATCCATTTATTGTCCGTATCTTTGCAACGAATTAGATAGTAAAACTGAATGAAGACATTTGAAGAATTAGGCGTTTCCCCGGAAATACGGAAAGCGATCGAAGAAATGGGATATGAGAATCCCATGCCTGTACAAGAAGAAGTAATACCGTATCTGTTGGGAAATGGCAATGATGTTGTGGCTCTGGCACAAACCGGAACCGGAAAAACAGCCGCATTTGGTCTGCCGCTGATACAAAAAATTGATGTAAGCCGTCGTGTTCCACAAGCTTTGATCCTCTGCCCTACCAGAGAATTGTGTCTGCAAATCGCAGGCGATCTGACTGATTATTCCAAATACATTACCGACTTGAAGATTTTGCCTGTCTATGGTGGTTCATCCATTGAAAGCCAGATTAAAAGTCTGAAAGCCGGAGTACATATCATCGTAGCAACTCCCGGACGTCTCATCGACCTCATGGAACGGAAAGTGGCCCGTCTGGACACTGTAGCCGACGTCGTTATGGATGAAGCCGACGAAATGTTGAACATGGGATTCACAGACAGTATCAACGCTATTCTGGAAAAGGTTCCCGAAGAACGGAACACCCTGATGTTCTCAGCAACCATGAGCCCTGAAATAGCCCGGATTGCAAAGACTTATCTCCATGATGCCAAGGAGATTACAATCGGTACCAAAAACGAAGGAAGCAAAAATGTTCACCACATTGCCTACACCGTTCATGCCAAAGACAAATATCTGGCATTGAAACGTGTGGTTGACTTCTATCCACAGATCTATGGTATCATCTTCTGCCGTACCCGAAAAGAAACGCAGGAAATTGCTGACAAACTGATCCAGGATGGCTACAACGCCGATTCTCTTCACGGAGAATTAAGTCAGGCACAACGGGATCTGGTCATGCAGAAATTCCGCCAACGTCATTTACAGTTATTGGTAGCGACTGATGTAGCAGCCCGCGGTCTTGATGTAAATGACTTGACTCATGTCATCAACTATGGACTGCCGGATGATACGGAAAGCTATACTCACCGTAGCGGACGTACCGGAAGAGCCGGTAAAACCGGTGTATCCATCGCCATCATCAACCTGAGAGAAAAAGGTAAAATGCGCGAGATCGAACGGATCATCAAAAAGAAATTTGATATCGGTACCCTGCCAACCGGTAAGGAAATCTGCGAACAGCAATTGATCAAGTTGATCGACGATATAGAAAAAGTCAAAGTAGACGAAGAAGAAATCGAAACATTCTTGCCCGGAATTTACCGCAAACTGGAATGGCTCAGCAAGGAAGACCTGATAAAACGCGTGGTTTCCATGGAGTTCAACCGTTTCCTTGACTATTATAAAAATGCTGCGGAAATTGAGCAACCGAAAGGTAACGAAAAAAGAGAAAGCCAAAAGGAACGGAAGGATCATGGAAGTGATCGCGAAAAGACCAGTCGTAAAGCCGAGAAAGGTTATACACGTCTGTTCCTTAATTTGGGTAAAACGGATGGTTTCTATGCCAATCAGATTATTGAGCTGATCAACCGGAACCTGAAAAAGGAACGTATCGAAATCGGACGAATTGATCTGATGCAAAACTTCTCTTTCTTTGAAATTGCGGAAGCACAGGCTCCCATGGTCATCAAGGCCTTGAACAAGACAACAGCCAATGGCCGCAGAGTAATCGTTGAAGTTGCCGGAGAAAACAACGGCAAAAGTGACAAGAGCGGAAAGAAGCAGAAGAATGCTACCGCCAAACCGGCTGAAAAGAAAGGCAAAAAAGGAAGTAAGGCAGACAAAGGCACAGCCGGAACCAGACCCAGTCGGGAAGAACGTGGCTACACATCTCCACAGGGACCGAAGAAAAAAGACGACTGGAAACAGTTCTTCGTTCACGATGATCGTCCATTGAAAGGAGAAGAACCGGACTTCATGGCTGAGCAATGGGCCAAACCGATGAAACGGAAAAAGTAACCGTTTAAACGGTATTTACACCTTATATAATAAATAGCGGCGTACCTTCCAGAAGAGATACGCCGCTATCTGTTTATGGATAAAATATTCAATCCAACAAGATCAATTGCAGCTTTTCAGTTCCGATACGGGCCTTCAGCCATTGCTCCATTTTATTTTTTTCTGTATGGGAGGGCTTTTTGCCACAACCGACAATGGCAAAAGTCAGCGTATCTGTACGGGCACTGTCCACATTCAACTGAAGACTTTTTGATAAAGAAATGGTCCTGACCTCAGGAAACAAGACTTTCATTTCCTGCCCCATCCGGGCATCTACCTGACCAGAACCGCTGAAAGCAGCCAATACACTATGCAAAGAATCCAGTTCTTCTCGCTGTGCCAGTAGCCGGCTCTCTGTATTCTTATAGAAATCTTCCATCACCAGCGTCCGAATATTGCTGATATCCATCGTTCCATTTTGATTCATACCCTGAAAGACGACGAGTTTCGTATCATGCAGTTTATAACGATCCATCTTCGAACGTACCAGAGCCAACTGATCTTCCGGTATTTCCTTACCTAACAGAACGACCTTTATTTCTCGTTTCTCAAAAGAAATTTCACGGCTCAAGACCTGTGTTTCCGGGAATTGCAGTTCTGTGGAAATAAAGCTATTCGCCGCACTTTGATAGAAGGTTTCCTTCACAATCCCATACGTCAGATACACAGCCGGACACATGGTGAGTACGGCAATGGCAACAATATACCGTTTTACAAGCTTCTCGCGTGCTTTGTCCACAAACTGCTTCCGCTGGAATCTCATCACACGTACTCCGATAAACGTAGCCAGACTGATGAATACAGAATTGATAAAATATAAATAAAAAGCTCCGAGGAAATACAGCCAGTTACCCGTTGCCAGTCCAAAGCCGGCCGTACAAAGCGGCGGCATCAAGGCGGTAGCAATGGCTACTCCGGGGATCACATTTCCTTTTTCCTTCGTCGACAAAGCTACAATACCTGCCAGACCACCCACCAGCGCAATAAAAACATCGTAAATGGTCGGCGAAGTACGGGCCAGCAATTCTGACTGAACTTCATCGAGCGGAGTAAACAGAAAATAAAGCGTCGCGGTCATCACACTGAACAACGTAGCGACCAGAAAACTTTTCAGTGAACGCTTCATCAGTTCAAAATCATTCAACCCCACAGACAGGCCCACCCCCATAATCGGCCCCATCAGCGGAGAAATCAGCATGGCACCGATAATCACGGCCGTAGAATTGACGTTCAGTCCCAGAGACGCTATGAATATCGCGAATATCAGAATCCACAGATTCGCTCCCTTAAATTCCACTCCGTTACGGATCGATTCTACGGTTTCCCGCTCTTCCGCCTCGGTGCGGTTTAACTCCAGATAATTCTTAAAGAAAGTACGGATCAGATACTTTCTGTGATTGCCTACTTCCATAGTATTATTGATTGATTATTTAATAAAACGATTGATCACCGGAATACTCTTCAAGGGCAGATCCTTTTTCACGATATAAGCGACAAAGACCAGCAGCAATACCGTACGGAAGGCCAGACGGGCTATAACATTCGAAACAGTTACTTCCTGTCCGACAACAAACAGTGCAGCAGCCAGAACCAGATAAACAGCCATATCCTTCAAAGGATATTTCACCGGATACTTCTTTTGACCGATAAAATAAGACAAAAGTGTTATCAAACCATATCCGGCTACCGAAGCCCACGCGGAAGCTACATATCCGTATGTCGGGACCAGCCAGATATTCAAAGCCAGGATCACTCCACAACCGATCAGAGAAAAGTAAGCTCCCCATTGTGTCTCATCCGTCAGCTTATACCAGAAGGAAAGATTGAAATAGATACCTTTAAAAATCTCAGCTCCCATCACAATGGCCACTACGCTCAGTCCTTCCCAGTAATCGGAAGCTACCATATAGCGCAACAAGTCCATATAAAACATCACAGCCAGAAATGCAAGCATGGAAAAAATAAAGAAATACTTCATCGCTGCCGCATACGTACCACGGTCATCACTGTTCCGGCTCTTGCCGAACACAAAAGGTTCATAGGCGTAACGGAAAGCCTGTGTAAACATTGCCATCACCATTGCTACCTTACTCGTTGCACTATAAATACCCAGCTGCACCAGTCCTTCCTGGCGGTCCTCAAACAGGAAAGGATAAATCATCTTGTCTACAGTCTGGTTCAGAATACCGACCAGTCCGAATATCAGGATGGGAAACGAATAGTTAACCATACGCTTCAGCAACGCCTTATCCGGTCTCCACACCAGTCCTCTCAGTTCAGGAATAAAGAAGAACATCTGCACGGATGTCATTATCAGATTAGCTACAAAGATATACCCTACCAGATATTCAGGATCATAAAACCATGAAACCAGTGAGTGGGCATGTACGTCCAGCCAGGGACAAAGCAAAAGGAAGAACAGATTCAGCAGAATCAGCCCTACGATATTGAACAGTTTGATTGCAGCAAACTTAATGGGACGTTTCTGATAACGCAGATAAGCAAACGGAATACATTGGAACGAATCAAGTGCCACTACCAGTACCATCATGGCAATATAGTCCGGATGATCCGGATAACCCAACAGAGACGAGATTGGATCCAGAAACAGGAAACACAACACCACGAAAATCAGGGAAAGTCCGCCAACAAAGATCAAAGAGTTAGCATACACCTTTTTCGGATCTTCCGTTGTCTTATTGGCAAAACGGAAAAAACCGGTTTCCATACCAAAGGTCAGGAAAACCAGAATCAATGCCGTATAAGCATATACATTCGATACGATTCCATATTTACCGGATGATGCCGCCAGTACTTCCGTATAAAGCGGAGTCAAAAGATAGTTCAGGAAACGTCCCACAATACTGCTCAATCCGTAGATGGCAGTGTCCTTAGCCAAAGATTTCAGTCCAGCCATATTTCAAAATCCAACTTCGAACAGGCCGGATATGCATTTCCGACCCGCCACAAGCCCGGCACCGCCATGTGCCCGGCTTAATCAAACAATGTTTTATTACTACTATAAAGGCTTCTTCCCAAATGTTTATAAGCCAGTTCCGTCACCTCTCTTCCCCGAGGTGTACGCTTCAGGAATCCTTCCTTGATCAAGAAAGGTTCATATACTTCTTCCAGTGTTCCCGGATCTTCCCCCAATGCCGTAGCAATGGTAGTCAGTCCCACAGGCCCGCCTTTGAACTTGTCTATAATGGTACAGAGCAGCTTGTTATCAATCTGATCCAAGCCATACCGGTCTATATTCAGTGCTTCCAGTGCATAACGGGCAATCTCCACATCAATCCGGCCGCTTCCCTTCACCTGTGCAAAGTCACGTACCCGCCGTAACAAGGCATTCGCAATACGGGGCGTTCCACGGCTGCGTGAAGCAATTTCTCCGGCTGCATCTACATCGCAGGGTACACCTAAAATACCAGCCGAACGCAGAATAATTCGTGAAAGTATCGTATCATCGTAATATTCCAGATGGAGATTAATACCAAAACGAGCACGGAGCGGAGCCGTCAGCAACCCGCTTCGGGTAGTTGCTCCTACCAGTGTAAACGGATTCAAATCCAGCTGAATGCTTCGGGCTGAAGGTCCTTTATCAATCATGATGTCGATACGGTAGTCTTCCATTGCCGAATAAAGATACTCTTCCACCACAGGACTTAACCGGTGAATTTCATCAATAAACAGTACATCGTTCGGTTCCAGACTGGTCAGCACACCTGCCAAATCTCCCGGCTTGTCAAGTACCGGACCAGAAGTGACCTTAAATCCTACTCCCAGTTCATTGGCAATGATGTTACTCAAGGTTGTTTTTCCCAGTCCGGGAGGGCCGTGCAACAGCACGTGATCCAAAGCTTCGGCACGCAAACGGGCTGCCTTGACAAAGATGCGCAAGTTGTCTACAACCTTGTCCTGCCCGCTGAAGTCCTCAAACTGCAACGGACGAAGCGCATTCTCAAAGTCCCGTTCCTTACCGGTCGGTTTATAGTCACGTATATCAAATTGTTCTTCCATGATTCTTTCGATAATTACGCAAAAGTACGAAAAAAAAGTTACCTTTGTCCAGATGTAGTAACTAACTTTTTTGATTATGGAGCCATATACGACAACCCACCTTGTGTTTTTCTCCCCCACTCATACTTCTGCGAAGATAGCTCGTGCCGTCGGCGAAGGCATCGGTATGGGACGGCGGATAGAAACCGACCTCACCCTGGATGAGGGAACTTCCCCCATTCTGATCAATGATGCTCTGACTGTCATAGCAGTTCCGGTTTACGGAGGACGAGTAGCTCCCATTGCCTTACAACGATTGAAACGTCTGAAAGGACATAATGCACCGGTCATTCTGTTGACCATCTACGGGAACCGCGACTACGAAGATGCCCTGGTTGAGCTGCGTGACACAGCTGTTGAACTGGGATTTACCCCACTGTCGGCCGGAGCATTCATCGGAGAACACAGTTACAGCCGTCCGAATATGCCGGTAGCAGCCGGACGTCCTGATGCCGACGATTTGCAGAAAGCAGAACAGTTCGGACGTGAGAGTCTGAAAAAACTGCAGGAAAATACATTCCCTCTGCCGTCATTCTTTATCAAAGGGAATATTCCCTACAAACCTCTTCCTGCAGGCAACAATGCCACACCTGTATGCAATGACCTCTGCTATGCCTGCGGAAACTGCATCGAAGTCTGCCCTACCCACGCCATTCACCTGAGCGCAGACGGAAGTCAGATTGAGACCATTGCCAAACGCTGCATCCGTTGCTGTGCCTGCGTCAAGGAATGTCCCACCGGCGCACGTATCTTCGATTCACCCTTCACGGCCATTCTGCACGAAAAATTCAGTGCACGCCGGGAACCGGAAACTTTTTTATAAACAGATCATGACAATCCACAAAGACAAAAGAGTATTGGTAGGCATGAGTGGCGGAATAGACAGTTCTGCCGTATGCATCATGCTGCAGGAACAAGGATATGAAGTAGTCGGAGTCACCATGCGCACCTGGGACGTGCCGTCCCATTTCAGCACACCCGGCCAGGAACAGCCGGACGAAGTGCTCGAAGCCCAGGCTCTTGCTGCCCGACTGGGAATTGAGCACCACGTCGCCGACGTACGCGAAGAGTTCCGCCAGGTAATTGTGAAATACTTCATCGACGAATACATGAGAGGACGGACCCCCAACCCTTGCGTGATGTGTAACCCACTGTTCAAGGAACGTATCCTCTGCGAATGGGCCGATCGTACGGACTGCGCCTGGATTGCCACAGGCCACTACTGCCAGCTTGAAGACCGTAATGGCTACCGTTATATTCTGACCGGTGACGATCCCACCAAAGACCAGTCATATTTCCTCTGGAAGTTGCCGCAGGAAATTCTGCGCCGTATGATCTTCCCCTTAGGCGGAATGACCAAACAAGAGGTACGGGCTTACCTGGCAGAGAAAGGATTTGAGGCCAAAGCCCGCGGAGGTGAAAGTATGGAGATCTGCTTTATCGACAAAGATTACCGCGACTTTCTCCGGGAGCATTGTCCGGACATTGACGAACGCATCGGCCCGGGATGGTTTGTTGACAGCAAGGGACTCAAACTGGGACAGCACAAAGGATTCGCCTATTACACCATCGGACAACGGCGGGGACTGGACATTGCACTGGGCAAACCTGCTTACGTACTCAAGATCAATCCGGCCAAGAATACAGTAATGCTGGGTGACGCAGAACAGCTGAATGCCGAGTATATGCTCGTAGAGGATGTCAACGTAGCCAATCTGGAAGAATTGCTCACCTGCCCCAGTCTGTCTGTTCGCATCCGTTACCGCAGCCGGGCCATTCCCTGTCGTGTCATTACGCTTGACGACAATCGTCTGCTGGTGAAGTTCGAAGGACCGGCTTCAGCCATCACCCCCGGCCAGTCAGCAGTTTTCTATGACGGCAATCGCGTACTGGGCGGAGGCTTTATTGCTTTCCAGCAGGCAATCCGCAAAATAGCGGCAGAGAATCAGGAACGTTTCAGCAAATAATCCGGATTCCCTCTTTAGCGGCTGGGAAAAAGAAAGGAGACAGACGGCCACTCTTCCGAAAAAGAAATGACTATCTGTCTCCTTGTTTTTCTACAACGGAAAGACTACTTGCTCAATTCACGTGAACGTTCGCCCAGGTAACCGCCATGATGACGCTTACTATATTCCTCAATAGTGAAGCCTGTACGCCGCATGGTCTCAACGACCAGAATGTCTCCGATAACCGTCATCACCGTAGTGGAAGTAGTCGGTGTCATACCCAGCAGGCAAACTTCATCAGGATGACCGGTTGCCAGGCAAATATCTGCTGCCTGTGCCAGCGGACTGTCAGGATTTCCCGTAATGACAATCTTCTTCATATCCGGATTCAGTTTTCGGGCCAGTTCCGTCAATTCTACAATCTCACGGGTCTTTCCCGAATTGGAAATCAGCAGCATCAGATCATTTTCCTGCAGAATTCCCAGGTCACCATGCTGTGCCTCGCTAGGATGCAGGAACACAGCCGGGATGCCGGTTGAACAGAATGTAGTGGCAATGTTCATGGCAATCTGCCCTGCCTTTCCCATGCCGCTGGTCACCAGCTTACCTTTCTTTTCATGTACCTGCTCCACAATCAGAGCCACGGCTTTCTCATACGCATCCGTCACCGGAATGTTCAATACAGCCTGGGCTTCGCGCTTCAGCAATTCATTAATAGATGAAATCATATCAGGTTGTTTTTTAGTGAATATTCATTTCAGCAAGGCAGTCAGTTCCTCAAAGGTATTGGCTACCTGATAAAAGTTGTTCAGCGGACGGTGGGCAAAGTTCGCAGCTTCCAGTCCGCTCAGGAAATCCAGCAGCCCGTTCCAGAATCCTTCCACATTATAGAAGATGACTTGTTTGGAATGATAGCCGATAGTTGCCCCTGCCATCACATGGAACACCTCGTCGAGTGTCCCCACTCCTCCCGGCAAAGCCACCATCACATCCGCTTCCTGAAGCATGATATCCTTACGGTCACTCAGATTTACGGTATGGAACGTCACATCAAGCAGATTGCTCACCCGCCCCCGTTCTTCAAGTTTGTCGGGCACCACGCCCATGATCATAGCCCCCTGCTCCTTGGCTGCACGGGCCACTTCTTCCATCAGTCCGGTGTCCGATCCTCCGTACACCAGCCATTTCCGGTTCTGCCCCATCCAGGCTCCCAGTTCACGCGCTTTTTCCACATAAACCGGAGCAATATGGTCCGAAGCAGAACAAAATATAGCTATCTTATCCATATCTTCACCTCTTCTAAAGCGATTCTGTTTTGCAAATATCTGCATTTTACGTTGAATAGCAATAAGTATTTATGTAATTTTGCCGCCGGAAACCGTTTATCATGCAAAAGATCATGTCATATAGTACTTTTACCTTGCCTAACGGACTTCGTGTCATTCATGCACCCAGCCCGACAAATGTTGCTTACTGCGGTTATGCCGTTGATGCCGGCACACGCGATGAACAGCCGCAAGAGCAAGGTATGGCCCACTTTGTGGAACACCTTATCTTTAAGGGAACCCATAAGCGGAAGGCCTGGCATATCCTGAACCGCATGGAAAATGTAGGAGGCGATCTGAACGCCTACACCAACAAGGAAGAGACTGTAGTCTACAGTGCTTTTCTGAAAGAACATTTCTCACGCGCAGCAGAATTGCTGACGGACATCGTATTTCACAGCACCTACCCCCAACAGGAAATAGACAAGGAAGTGGAAGTCATCATCGATGAAATCCAAAGCTATGAAGACAGTCCGGCTGAACTGATCTTTGACGACTTTGAAGAACTGATTTTTCCCAACCATCCCCTGGGTAGAAACATTCTGGGAAAGCCAGACCTGCTCCGGAACTTCACCAGCCAGGATGCCCTGAATTTTACAAGAAGATATTACCGTTCCACCAACATGGTATTCTTTATTCTGGGGGATATTGACTTCCGCAAGGCTTTGCGTACACTGGAGAAAGTCACAGCTGATATTCCCTGTTCGGCTTTCGAAGGCTATCACCGCCAGTCTCCGCTGCCTTATCGTCCGCAGCACCTCACGACACACAAGGATACCCATCAGGCACACGTCATGATCGGGGGCCGCGGCTATCATGCCTACGATGAACGACGTACCGGTCTTTATCTGTTGAACAACATTCTGGGAGGGCCCGGAATGAACAGCCGCCTCAACGTATCCCTGCGCGAACGCCGGGGGCTGGTGTATAATGTAGAATCAAATCTTACCTCCTATACCGACACCGGAACGTTCTGTATCTACTTCGGCTGCGATCCGGAAGACGTCGACTCATGTATCAGTCTGGTGCGGAAAGAGTTGAAACAACTGCGTGACCGTGCACTGACCACCTCCCAGCTTCATGCTGCCAAGAAGCAGATCATCGGGCAAATCGGAGTGGCAAGTGACAATTTTGAGAACAATGCCCTCGACATGGGCAAATGCTTTCTTCACTACGGCAAATACGACAGCCGGGAAGAAGTGTACCGCCGCATCGAAGAACTTACCGCTTCCCAACTGCTGGAGATTGCCAATGAAGTACTGACAGAAGAATACCTGTCCCAATTAATCTATCAGTAATTTTTTCGACTGAATAGTTACGAATATCCATCGGATAAGCATACATTTTCTCTCCATAGTACAAATAGACAAGAAATCCCGTTTTTGCAATATTTGTCAATTTGCTACATTTACCCTTAGCGAAAAGAAAAATATTGCCTTCGTCATCGCTTTGGGAAAGTATGTTTTATAGCAATAAGACAGGATTTTTTACGATCTGACAAAGGCTTAGTTTGACAATTAGCTACTTTTAACGCAAAATCAACAAGCCATGGAAAGAATCTTTTTCACTATGGAGACATTCTCCGGCGTCAGCAGCCTGATACTGGCTCTTTTCCTCCACTTCTCAGAAGTGCCGAAAGGAGAAATGTGCAGGCGCAACAAACACAGCCGGATTTATGTGGAAGCCGCCTACATTCTGGTTGGCCTCGCATCACTGGGCATCGCATTCTCCACGGAAAGTTATCATGAAACCTTGAAAGCTTTCTTTATCCAGAGCCTGGCACCCATACAAACCCTGTTATTCCTCTGGTCTATCACCTATCCTATATATATAGGGCACAAACTGGAAGGGTTCATGCGGCGGCAGTTGATCTATACATTTCTGCTGGCGGCCGCAAATCTGATATACTATTTCGGCCTGGACGGACAGACGGGTACTCTTCTCTACTATCTCCTCATGGCCTGCTATGCCCTCCTGCTGATCCTCTATATACGCGTTTATCTCCGTATCTCCAGACGCTGGACACAGGTACATCCCGAGCGTGCGCCTTATCTGCAAAAGCGCATCCACCCTCTGTGTATCGGCCTGTGCATCATGTTCGGACTGTCTGTTGTTGTAAACATTTACCCATACTTCATCAGCCAGCTGATATTCACAGGAATTTACACAATTTTCTACATAGTTTTTGCCCTGCAGTTCCATAACTATGGCATATACATTGCCAATTATCCCCTGATCGAAGAAAATGAAACACCGGATCAGACTCCGGCTTCACCAACCATAACGCTAACCATAGATAACACAACGGTCATGAAAAAAACCAACGAATTGAACTACGAGAAAATAGAAGAGAAAATTAAAGAATGGACTTCCGGAAAAGGTTATCTCCATTCCGGACTTACCATTCAGGAAATGAGTAAGGAAATAGGTATCAACCGCACATACCTCTCTAATTTCATCAATGATACCTATCAGACAAACTTCAACGGGTGGGTTAACGGCTTAAGAATCGAAGAAGCCAAAGAGCGGATGATCAACAATCCGGACATAAGCCTGGCCGAAGTCGCTGAACAAGTGGGGTTCGCCGATCTTGCCCACTTCAGCAAACAGTTCAAAGCAAAGGAAGGACAGTCCCCTTCTACATGGCGAAAGGAAATCCGGAAGGCCGTTGTATGAATTTCCATCCCCTGTTAACCGGTAAATAAAGGGGGCAAAATGATCAATACCTGATTTTACCCCCTAAGATGTCAGATACTATCCCCTCGTTCTCAGAACTTTGTCGTAATATTGCAGTATGATGATTCACCAAGATCATCTGCATTAATTATTTAAAAATGAAAATTATGAGAACTGAGAGTTTTACCCGCGACCTGATAAATGTACAAAACGACCTGCTGCGCTTTGCCTATAAGTTAACAGCCAACCACGAAGATGCCAACGACCTTCTTCAGGAAACTTCCCTGAAAGCGCTGGATAACGAAGAAAAATATGCAGCAGAAACCAATTTCAAAGGATGGATGTACACCATCATGCGCAACCTTTTTATCAACAATTACCGCAAGGCTGTACGCGACCAGACCTACGTGGACCAAACCGACAACCTGTTCTATCTGAATCAAAGCATCGATCTGGCTGACGAAAGCACTGAAAGCAGCCATGATCTGAAAGAAATCCGCCGGGTAGTAAACGCTCTGCCCAAGGAATACCGCATCCCGTTCGCCATGTATGTTTCCGGATTCAAGTACCGCGAAATTGCTGACAAACTGGGACTCCCTCTTGGAACCGTCAAAAGCCGCATTTACTTTACCCGTCAGAAACTCCAGCAGGAACTGAAGGATTTCCGCTGATCCTGCCGTCCTGTTCCGGACTCTCTGCTAACGGTAACTCTTGTTTCACCCCATAAACCGTGCTCATCCCGAGCATGTCTTCCAGTCTTCCCGCCCCGTATGTCTCACCGAGACCTGCCAGGCGGGAAGACTTTTTTCCTTTCCCCCTCAGACAATCCCTTTTCGACCCTCCGGAAACGTGCGGTCGATCCTGCAGAAACGTGCAGTCGTTGCAGCCCAATCGTGCGGTCGTTGCGGGCTAATCGTTATACTCGATGAAGGAGAATCGTCCAGTCGATTTTTCCGGTCAGTCCAGAAAGTACTTTTGCATCATTCAAACCATTTATTTCAATCAAAAAAAGCCCTTCGGGATTTTAAAAAAACGCTTCGACGTTTTACAACATTGAATTCGGGCTTTTAAGGTAAATGACGAAACGTTTTTCAGACCTCTCTATAAATATATGGAACAACAGACTGAGTGCAGCAAGCTGGTGAAATAAGTCACTGCAAATTTGGGGAAACGCCCTGTCGGAAGAACAAAATAAATTCACTATCTTTGCGCCATTGAACGGATTATCATAAAACTACATACACGCATGAAAATTGAAGATAAACTGACGGCGTCCGTAATCAACGGCGTGAAAGAGTTGTACGGGCAGGAAGTTCCCGCCAAGATGGTACAGCTGCAAAAGACTAAAAAGGAATTTGAAGGCCACCTGACTCTCGTGGTTTTCCCGTTCCTGAAGATGTCGAAGAAGGGTCCTGAACAGACAGCACAGGAAATCGGTGAATACCTGAAACAGCATGAACCGGCCATTGCCAGCTATAACGTCATCAAGGGATTCCTGAACCTGACTATTGCTTCCGACGTGTGGGTGGAACTGCTGAACCGTATCCACGCCGATGCAGAATGGGGCATCCGCAAAGCCGATGAGAATGCGCCGCTGGTCATGATTGAATATTCTTCACCGAATACCAACAAACCGTTGCATCTGGGACACGTGCGCAACAACCTGCTGGGTAACGCACTGGCAAACATCATGGCGGCAAACGGCAACAAGGTAGTGAAGACCAACATCGTAAACGACCGTGGTATTCACATCTGCAAGTCCATGCTGGCCTGGCTGAAATACGGTAACGGTGAAACTCCGGAGTCATCAGGCAAGAAAGGTGACCACCTGATCGGAGACTATTACGTAGCTTTCGACAAACATTACAAGGCAGAAGTCAAGGAACTGATGGCTAAGTTCCAGGCAGAAGGAATGAACGAAGAAGAAGCAAAGGCCAAGGCTGAAGCTGAATCTCCGCTGATGCTGGAAGCCCGGGAAATGCTCCGCAAATGGGAAGCCAACGATCCGGAAGTACGCAGCCTGTGGAAAATGATGAACGACTGGGTATATGCCGGATTTGACGAGACCTACAAAATGATGGGTGTCAGCTTCGACAAGATATACTACGAATCACAAACTTATCTGGAAGGTAAGGAAAAGGTAATGGAAGGCCTCGAAAAAGGTTTCTTCTTCCGCAAAGAAGATGGTTCCGTATGGGCTGACCTGACCGCTGAAGGTCTGGATCACAAGCTGCTGCTCCGTGCTGACGGTACTTCCGTATACATGACTCAGGATATCGGTACAGCCAAGCTGCGTTTCCAGGATTATCCGATCAACAAGATGATTTACGTAGTAGGTAACGAACAGAACTATCACTTCCAGGTTCTGTCTATCCTGCTTGACAAACTGGGATTTGAATGGGGTAAAGATCTGGTTCACTTCTCTTACGGAATGGTGGAACTGCCGGAAGGTAAGATGAAGAGCCGTGAAGGTACCGTGGTAGATGCTGACGACCTGATGGAAGCAATGATCGAAACGGCCAAGGAAACCAGCAACGAACTGGGTAAACTGGATGGTCTGACCAAGGAAGAGGCTGATGACATTGCACGTATCGTAGGTCTGGGTGCTCTGAAATATTTCATCCTGAAAGTAGATGCCCGCAAGAATATGACCTTCAACCCGAAAGAATCCATCGACTTCAACGGTAATACGGGTCCTTTCATTCAATATACTTATGCACGTATCCAGTCTATTCTCCGCAAGGCTGCAGAAGCTGGAATTACAGTACCTGCCGTTATCCCAGCCGGCATCGAGCTGAGCACGAAGGAAGAAGGACTGATCCAGATGCTGGCAGACTTCGGCAATGTAGTGAAACAGGCTGGTACGGACTACAACCCGTCAATCCTGGCTAACTATGCATACGATCTGGTGAAAGAATACAATCAGTTCTATCACGACTTCAGCATCCTGCGCGAAGAGAACGAAGCTCTCAAGGTATTCCGTCTGGCACTGAGTCAGAACGTGGGCAAGGTTGTGAAGCTGGCTATGGGCTTGCTGGGTATTGAAGTTCCGGAAAGAATGTAATGCCGAAGCAAAAGTTTTACGTGGTCTGGAAAGGGGTCGCGCCAGGTATCTACACTTCATGGACGGAATGTCAACTGCAAATCAAGAATTATAAAGGGGCCCTTTATAAATCATTTGACACCCGTGAGGAAGCAGAACAGGCGCTGGTCTCAGCCGCTCACCAGTATGTGGGAGCCGGTAAAGAGAAAGTGAAAACGGCCGTAGCACTGCCGGAAGGATTCGATCTGAACTGCCTGGCCGTAGATGCAGCATGCAGCGGAAACCCGGGACCGATGGAATATCGGGGAGTATATCTCCTGACGGGTGAAGAGATCTTTCACTTCGGACCTGTGTATGGAACCAATAATATCGGTGAATTCCTGGCCATTGTACACGGACTGGCATTGCTCAAACAGAAGAACCTGCACATGCCTATTTATTCGGACAGCCGCAATGCGCTGAACTGGGTAAAACAGAAAAAATGCAAAACAAAGCTGGAACGGAATGATCGTACAGAGGAACTTTTCAGGCTGATTGAACGGGCTGAGAAGTGGCTGCACGAAAATGGATGCCCGACTCCATTACTTAAATGGGAAACAGAAAAATGGGGAGAGGTACCGGCTGACTTTGGAAGAAAATAAACATAACGGCTGCTACTGACGGAGAAATTCCGGACATGAGCAGCCGTTTATAATTAACTGGATGATAAAGCAACTGACATTATGAAGAAAAGAATAGCTTACCTGATTGCTTTTTTCGCAATGGTACTGGGGTGTTTTCTTATACAGAAACCATTGTTCATGCTGTATAACGACGCAGTGGAAAAAGGTGTTTCTCCAGCAGATTTCGGACGGGTGATCTTACACGGATTCACACTTGATGCCACTACTGCCGGGTATCTGACGGTAATCCCATGGCTTGTAGTCCTGATCAGTATCTGGTTCAGACAATTCCCGTTGCGGAAGATTCTGACAGGCTATTATATGCTGATCAGCTTTCTGGTCATGCTGATCTTCATTGTAGACATGGCTTTATATCCGTTCTGGGGATTTAAGCTGGATGCTTCCATCTTCCTGTATATGGATTCACCGAAAAATGCACTGGCAAGCGTTTCTACGGGATTCATTATCTTACGCATCTTTATCATGCTGCTTTTATCAGCTCTGATGATAGCCGGTTTATACAAACTGACTCCTCAAAGACTGGCTGGTACTAGCCGTCGGGTAACGGGAAGTGCCGGCATGATTCTACTTGGCGGACTGTTGTTTGTTGTCATCCGGGGAGGTGTAACGGAATCAACAGCCAATATCGGACAGGTATACTTCTGTAATAATGAGTTTCTGAATCATTCAGCCGTAAATCCGGCCTTCAGTCTGCTGGCTTCCGCCGGAAAGACTGAGAATTATGCGTCAGAATTCGATTTCTTCGACGAGGAGAAGCGTAAAGAGTTGTTTGAAGGACTTTATCCGACAGAAGGAGAAAATATGGTAGAACTGCTCAATACACGCCGCCCAAACATTCTGATCATTCTGGTGGAAGGTTATGGAGGGGTGTTCATTGAATCGCTTGGAGGAGTACCAGGGGTAAGTCCGAACTGGGAACGCCTGTCGAAGGAAGGAGTGTTCTTCACCAACTGTTATGCCAACAGCTTCCGTACGGACAGAGGAACCATCTGTACGTTTAGCGGTTATCAGGGCTTCCCTACTCTTTCTGTCATGAAAATACCGGCAAAAAGCCGTACGCTTCCTTCCATTGCAGGCAAACTGGTGAAGGAAGGATATGTTACAGACTTCCTGTACGGAGGGGATATCAACTTTACAAACATGAAAAGTTATCTGCTCGGAAGCGGATACCAGAAACTTACCGCAGATGTGGATTTCAGTCTGAAAGAACGGCAAAATCCGTGGGGAGTGAACGATGATATCACTTTTGAATACTTGTATAATGAAATCAAGAAACGGCCTCTCTCACAACGATGGCACACAGCTTTCCTGACTCTGAGCAGCCATGAGCCTTTTGAGGTACCTTATCACCGGCTGGAAGAAAAGATTCCCAATGCTTTCGCCTTTACAGACGAATGTCTCGGGAAGTTTATCGATAAATTAAAACAGTTGCCACAATGGAAAGACTTGCTGGTTATTTGTCTGCCGGATCACGGTTTCCATTATCCGATCAACGAGCCGAACAACACGCCGCGTATTCATCATATTCCTATGCTCTGGCTGGGAGGTGCAATTAAGCAGCCGGCTGTTGTTGACAAACTGATGAATCAGACAGATATGGCTGCTACCCTGCTGGGACAGCTGGGCATCAATCACCGGGAATTTAACTTCAGCAGAAATGTATTGGGGAAAGAATATACTTATCCTTTTGCCTATTACACCTATAACAACGGCTTTGCTTTCCGTGACAGTACGGGAGTAACACAGGTGGACAACAATTCAGGAAAAACACTGGTGGATGAACCTGCCCCCAGCCTGCGCCGTATGGAACTCGGTAAGGCGATCCTGCAAAGTTCATACGACGATCTGGGAGAAAGACAATAAAATCAGATTACTCTATAAACTTGATTTTCTGGGTATCACGTGGCTTGGCTGCCGGACTTTCATCCGGATAGCCGAATGCTATGCAATACAAGAGCTGGTAACCTTCAGGAAAATCCAGCTTTTTCAGGTAATCAGTTGCTTCAGGTTGCGTGTTCATAAAACGGACAGGACTTCCCAGGCAACAGGAACCTACTCCCATAGACCAGGCTGAAAGAATCATGTTCTCACCCAACAGTCCACAATCAATCTGAGACATGTCATAGGAAGTGTCATGGGCAATGAATACAACTGTAGGGGCATTGCGGAACATATTCTTGAAATTCGGATCTTTTGCTGCCTGAGGATTGGCCTTTTTATAGATTTCCGTCAGGCCATTGATATAATCAGGATTATCCACTACCCGAATAGCCCATGATTGCTTGTTCTGTCCGTTAGGAGCATTAATGCCACAATTCAGAATCGTCTGCATTGTATCACGATTAACCGGCTGTGGTTTGTATTTACGCACACTACGGCGCTCCATTATGGTCTTAATCACCGCATCAGACTGAGTCATTCCTTCGGTAACAGCTACATTCTCCTGCTGTGAAGCGGGAGAGGTACATCCTGCTGCGAGGCAAAGGCATAAACAGCCTGCCATCGTCTTCAATTGTTTCATAGTTTATTGTTATTAGATAAATATTACTCTAACTCCTGACTCTCAATCATTCCTTTCTCGAAACCTTCTTCCAGACTATCCAATGCAACTCCAGCTTTTTGCATCTGCTCCATAATACTCTTTCCACTGTTCTTAAAAACAGTAGCAGCATACTGCCCTTGCAATTTAGCCATCTCTTCCAATTCCTCCTTGGTCAAATCTTCGTAGGAATTAATTTTATCCAGCAATTTCTGGAAACGTTCGTTAGCTTCTTTCCACTGGTCGAGAGTATAGTCCTTCCCTTCCTCCTGGATCTTTTCCACAAAGTCCTTTAAGTCGTCCATACGGCCTTTTTGAGAATGGCAGGAGGAGAAACACATGACTGCCACTGCAAACAATGGAAATAAGATATACTTTTTCATAAGCGTTTATAATTAGTATGGTAAAGTCTCTATCTACAAAGGTAACAGGATTAGGAAAAGGAACAAAAAAAGGAGCCCCGAAAATCGGGACTCCTTCTGATTATTTAGTCTTATGTAATTCTTATAATTACAATTTCGGACCAGCAGCAACCAAAGCTTTACCTGCTTCGTTTCCAGTGAACTTAGAGAAGTTCTTGATGAAACGACCAGCCAAATCCTTAGCTTTTTCTTCCCACTGACAAGCACATTCGTAAGTGTCACGCGGATCCAGGATCTTCGGATCAACACCCGGCAATTCAGTCGGAACGACGAAGTCGAAGTAAGGAATAGTCTTAGTAGGAGCTTTTTCGATTGAGCCATCCAGGATAGCATCGATAATACCACGAGTATCACGGATAGAAATACGCTTACCGGTACCGTTCCAACCAGTGTTAACCAAGTATGCCTTAGCACCAGTCATTTCCATCTTCTTAACCAGTTCTTCTGCATATTTAGTAGGATGCAAGCTCAAGAAAGCAGCACCGAAGCAAGCAGAGAATGTCGGAGTCGGTTCAGTGATACCACGTTCTGTACCAGCCAACTTAGCAGTAAATCCTGACAGGAAGTAGTACTGAGCCTGTTCAGGGTTCAAGATAGATACAGGAGGCAATACACCGAATGCATCAGCAGACAAGAAGATAACCTGCTTAGCGTGAGGACCTTTAGAAACCGGCTTAACGATGTTTTCAATGTGGTGGATCGGATAAGAAACACGAGTGTTTTCTGTTACGCTCTTATCAGCAAAGTTGATCTTACCTTCAGCATCAACAGTAACGTTTTCCAACAAAGCGTCACGTTTGATAGCGTTGTAGATATCCGG
>ULNE01026261.1_pt1 | contig 29903 bp, 22 predicted proteins | sample 1951831 | NCBI WGS metagenome assembly ULNE01 (sample SAMEA4835568, study PRJEB28245) | human gut metagenome | biome: gut microbiome; material: fecal sample | place: Denmark | collected 2008 | reverse complement strand
GGCTCTCCGAGAGCCATGAGGGCAAGCGGAAGAACACTCGGTTAATAAAATAACATTCAAACTTAAATACGAACGAAACATTCTACAAATAGAATTCTATTTGTGATGATTATATAAATTTTAAAGACATATATTCCTCCGGGAAAGCTTAATAAATATGAAAGGAAGACAAAGATATGACGAAGAAAGGCAAAAGAATTATCGGTGCAATTTGTTTAGCTATAATGCTTGTTTCTGTTTTGGCGGTAGGAGTTTCCGCTGCCTGCACGAAAGGCTATAGCAACTACGACATTGGTGTCAACAACGCTTTTTGGTTTTGGGAACGCGATAAGGCATATGCTTCAATCAACAGATGTGGCTGCTCGCCTGTTGACAATGATTTAATGGTTTGGATTCAGATTCAGTACAAAGAAGGAAACAGCTATCAGTGGACACCTTCTGAGTCAGCGTATTACTATTCACATGAGCAGAATGTTGACAGCGTAAGTAGAACTATATCCGAAAAAAATATTACTTATGTTCACGCATGCTATTTTGCTACATGCGGTGATATGCCTGAAACATCTTTCGAGGCCGAATACAACAACTAAAATGACATAATTGTCCCGGAGGAATATATGTACCGTCTTTTATACTATAAATTGAAGCATTCATTATTTTCCGTAAAACTACTATCGATAATTATCATGCTCTCTATTACAGCTTCACTATTTTGCATTAATGTTATGTTCAGCTATGCGGAAGATCTTTATCTGTCAAGTTATGATGCGAGTTGGTATAGCACGATATGTATTTCAAACATTGATTACGACAAATATGCCGAGATTAGCGAATACATTGAAAAAAATCAGAATTACAGCATTGGAAGCTCATTATTGTTTTCTAAAACAAACAATGCAATAGTGATCGGGTGGGATGGAAGCGATCCTCCAGGAAGATGGTTCCCGGAAATGGGCGGCCGCTTCTTTAATGAAACGGAGCTTTCACAATCTCAAAATATTGCATATATTTCACGAAAATTGTACGAAAGCAATTCGCAAAAACCGTATATAACAATAGATGATGTCGAATATGAAATAATCGGGTACGGATGGATTCTCGGAAGAAATTTTGAACAAGGCATAGGAGCAAAAAGTTCTCAAACAATTATTAATGCCTCAGAAACAAGTCAATCATATATAATCATTCCACATTTGACATATCAAACACACGAATATAGGACGGATATGATTCTTGTTCACATAAATGAAATTACATACAGCCAGCTTTCCGTATTGGTAAAAAATTTGCAAAATGAATTCGTTGGTATTGAATTTGTTCAATCCGACAACAACTCTAACGCCATGCGAACAAGCGAAAAATTAAAATATGTTCCCTGTGGGATTGTCCTGGCTATAATGATTTGCATTTCATTGATTCAAATGTTCGACATATGGTTTGAAGAAACGAAGAACATAGTGTACTCATATATAGTATGTGGAGTATCTCGAAAAAAAATGCTTGTCATTATGTTGTTGGAAATTTTGTTCTTCACTTCTATAGGCATGGGGTTTGCATTGATATTACAGAGGTTGCTTCTTCCATTTTTGACTTATCTGGGAGTGTCGTGTATGCCCAACTTTACGGATATAATTGCAACATTAATTGCCGCTTTTTTATTACTCACGCTCTTGCTATATAAACGCATGCTAAAAAACATAAGTGTTGATAGGAGTGCAAAGTAATGAAAAAAATAAGCAGTACTTTCAAATTGGTTTTAATGCTATTATCGAAGAGCAAAGTAAAAGAAATTTTTTTAATGGCAGAAGTTGTAATAATGTTTTTTCTGATTTCTTTGGTACTTGTTCCAATAAACAATGCTCTAATTCTTGCAAATGGAATTGAGAGTGTCTCAAATGGGGCGAGTATGGTGTACTGCGTTCCTGCACCGTCTAATCCCAATCCTGTTCCTGTAGAAGAAGTACACAAAATGATTGAAGAAATAAGTGGTACCACGCCAAAAGTGTTTTTAACAAAAGCTTTCACTTATACTACGCAAGAAAATAGCGGTGGCTATTTGATACTTACTTCTAATGATTTATTCTTTAATGCGAAATTAGAATTAAAAGAAAGTAAGCAGTTTAACAATCAAGATGACAGTATTCCGGTGCTGATAAGTAGCCATCTCGCACAAAAATATGGTATTGGAGACATTATAAAATGTTCATTGGAAGATGGCAAAACAATCAAATGCTATGTAACTGGAATTCTAAAAAGAAATAGTACACTCATTGATGTTCACAAACAAGAGGGTAGTATTCTGACACTTGATGCTATTGGATTTAATATGGCAAAATATGATGGTGATTTTATTATTGCAACATCCAATTCTAAAATAGGGATTTCAATGCAAGACTCTGAAGCAGCTATATTTTCATTTGAACAAGGGACCAATATTTCCGATGTAGTAAATAGACTCAACGAATCTTACAGTAATTTTTACAAATTTCACTCTGTGGAGTCTTTAAGAAAAAACACTATAGCAAACAGCATGACCAAAATGGAATGGCGCATGGTATTAATGTTTCTGTTTACCATTACGGTGCTGTTTAATTTTGTTGCTTATATAGTGATAAATACGCATCAAAAAATGAAAATTCTGAATGTGATGAATATTTTAGGACTATCTTTTTCTAAATCAGTAACAATAAACATCATATCTTTATTGTTGGTTGTATTACCGGCATTGCTTGTTGGTTCAATCTGCTCACCGTATATACTTAATAATATGAATATTGAATACTATGGTTTTAATGCTTTTCTTGGCATAACTATGGCAATAATTTTAATAAGTGTCGTTCTTATAGCTATTATTACATCAATGTGGCAACGAAAGCACATAGATACAATAAACATATATAAGAAAGGATAATATGCCGATGATTGAGTTGAAACATATATGTAGAAAGTTTTTTGAAGGAAAACCTTCAGAAGTTAATGCGTTGAGAGATGTTAATCTTGTAGTTGAAAACGGAGAAATGATTTCGATTATGGGACCGTCTGGTTCTGGTAAATCCACATTACTTCACATCTTAGCGCTACTTGACGATCATTATACAGGCGAATATACGTACGACGGCTTAGATGTTCGAAAATTGACCGATTCACATAAAGCAAAAATAAGAAACCAAGATATTAGCATTATTATGCAAGATTATGGTCTGATAGGCGAAATGAGTGCATTGAATAATGTAGAGTTGCCTTTGATAATTGCGGGTACAAATGGCAAGAAAATGCGCGAAAAAGCTCTTGCGGCATTACACGAAGTTGGCTTAGAGCAAAAGGCAAAGTATAATGCCAATCTTCTAAGTGGCGGTGAAAAACAGAGAGTTGCAATTGCAAGAGCTATAGTTAGCGGAGCAAAAATAATATTTGCTGATGAGCCAACAGGTTCTGTTGATAGTAAAACAACGATAGAAATTGTCAACTTAATGAAAAAGATGAATTCAAATGGCGCAACTGTAATTATCGTCACACACGATGTAACAGTTGCTAAAATGTGCAACCGACAGATTTGCATTACAGATGGAGCCATTTTATGACATTCGTTTTGCCGTAAGTTCGTGTTCCCTCTTTATCATATGCTAAAAGAATGACGATTTAACCACCTGACATTCCTCGCTTAAATTTATATTGAGCAAACAATTGCAAATTGCAACTTATTTAGTTTGTGCTCAGCAATTAAATTGCCAAATTTGGTTAATACTATAATCAACCCAACAGTTTACGGAGGTTGATATGGATAATATAAGCAATCTGATATTGCAAAAAGGAAAGAACGCGGGTTGACGCAATCAGAACTTGGTGCGATGCTTGGTATATCGGGAAAAGCGGTTTCAAAATGGGAGCGTGGTTTGTCTGTGCCATGCGGAGAGCATTTGGAGAAACTTATCGACCTGCTCGGTTTCCTGGCCGAACAGAAGATAGCAAAGTCGGAACTGCCGCCTACATTTCTGTCAACCGTCAAAAGTGAACTAATTCGGATTCTTTCCGCCGGTGTGATGATTGCAGTCTGCATATGCAACATAGCAGGAATAATATCGACCGACTCTACCGTGGTTTCCCTCGGTTTCTCGGCTGCTCTTTTCTGCTTTGATACAATAATTAAAAACTAAATGCGCCAAAAATGGTGATTATTGCCGCAGCAGATAATTGAAACATACTTTTAGAAAAGCATTAGACAAATATTTTTTGCATAGTCTTTTGCAAATCAAGCAAAAGACTATATTCCGAGATATAATATAATCGCCAAAAGAAAGCAAAAGACACTCCACAGACAATGCGCAGAAATGTTATTTCGAGTTTTTCTCGCATGATTCGAGAACGAGTGAGACTATTAAGTATAACACATAGGCGTAGAAAGATGCTGAAGTAAATGCTAACCCGTCTTGTACGCTGTTTTATTTAATGAATTCTTATTTCAAGGAGAGATTGCCATATGCCAAAGAGATTTGAGAAACACATTGAAACTTCCACGAGCCGCACTTTCCCCCTGCTCTTTCGGAATATTCGCATATAGGCTTTGTTCCTATATGCTTTTCAAAAGAAAAACACGCCAAATTAAATAAACGGAGGAATAAATTATGCTGAAGATTGATTACAAGAAACTTTTCGCTCTTATGTTATCCTTAATAATGATCGTGTATTGTTTACCAGTTCATATTTTAGCGTTAGAAACTGAAGAAATCAATGTAGTCGTAGAAGAAAAAGCACTACGAGAAGAAAATGTCAAACACTTTAAAATGCCAGACGGCTCATATACGGCGGTTGTTTACAGCAATCCTGTTCATAGAAAAGATTCCTATGGAGCATGGCAAGATATTGACAATCGGATGAACGAATCCACAGTAAAAAACAAGCAAGCATACATAACCTCAGATGGAAGAACGGCATTTTCAAAAAAAATTAATTCCAAAGATTCAACCATATATAGACTTTCTGAAAACGGATATTCAATTAAGGTCTCGTTTAATAATTCTGGCATAAAAAACACAACAGCAAAACTCTCAAATCATGCAGCAAAGTATGTTTCTACCATTCAAGATGATATCGCCACACAATACAAAAAGCTAAAATCAATTAATAATAATACAAAAATCTCTTACAAAAACCCACTTAAAGGAATGACATTGGAGTATGTTCTTTCAGCCAATGATGTTAAGGAGAATATTATTATTGAGAAAACGCAAGACGAATATATCTTCTCATTCACCTATGAGTTAGTCGGACTGATTGCTTCGCTCAATGACGACGGCTCTATAAGTCTAATTGACGAAGCAACACAAGATGGTGCTTACATAATTCCAACTCCATATATGTATGATGCAGATGGTAACACTTCCTATGAAGTTTCGTACACTATCGAAAACCGGGATAATGGAGTTTATACGCTTACTGTATTAGCCAGCAAAGAATGGATTGACGATTCAGAAAGAAAATTTCCTGTTGTAATAGATCCAACTATAACAGTAGATGCAGGCTATAAGGATACATATATAAACTCTGCCGATCCAGATGTAAATTATGGACGCTCCAATGAATTGTGGATAAGTTCCTCCAAAACCGCTTTTATGAAATACAATTCGCTTCCGTCTATTCCGGAATATGCTACAATAAATCGTGCCGTTCTTGACTTGAATTATTACTATTATGTTACCTCTGGAAGTGTGGATGTAGGATTTTATCTCGCTTATATTGATTGGGATGAATATTCCCTAACTTGGAACAAAGCCAATCAAAACCTTTGGCTTGGTATTATTCCGATGCAATTCAGTACAATAACATTGCCGGCATCAGCTTCCATAACTGAAGACACACCCGGGTTAGCTTCTATTAATGTTACAGAACTTGTACAAGCATGGTATGCAGGTGGAGCTAATTGCGGAATTGCGCTCAAATATGAAGGCGGTTCCAATGGATCGGTAATAATAAAATCATGGGAGGCAGGCAGTTCAACAAGAGCAAAATATGAGATATCTTATTCCACCGGAGGAATACCATTATCAAATGGAACATACTTCTTTAAAAATGGTCAATATGACAAGTATATGCAAATAGATAATAATACTTCTATAAACGAAAACGGCGCAATTCTTGAATTATGGGAATTTGATGGGGGCTTAGATCAAAAATGGACACTTGAATATATGCATAATGGATACTATAAAATATCATCATGCGCGAGCGGAAAAGTAATTACTGCTCCCTCTAATGTAGATAATTCATTAACACAAAAAGACTACGGCTTATCAGATGAACAATTATGGAAAATTACTGCCATAGGTGGGATGTACAAATTCTCACCAAAATCGAATTCTTCATATTATATGGCCGCAGGTAGCGGTATACTTGGTTCAAATGGGCGCAATGTTGAAATGAGGGCCTCTCAATCCGATAGCAAAGATAAGTGGGCACTTCATATGCAAAATGATTACACGCTTATGTATATTGGATATAAGCCTGGCGATACATTAATGCCTCCTATTCTTAACACAGTGAAAACCGCGCTAACAAATGCCAACAAAACCGGATACGGGTATACTTCTCTCAACAAAGCAGACTTGCTTGCACATCTTTCGTCCACTTCGATTTTTTCATGTATAACTCACGGATTAAGCACAGCCATCGCTACTACAGACGATACGCTCACTGTAAATAACATAAATGCTTTGGACAATACTGCCTTTGATTCATTAAAATTTGTCTACTTAGGGGCTTGCTTAACAGGCGAAGGCGGAAGCTCTGCAAATAATTTGGTAAACGCTTTTTATAACAAAGGTGCAGATACAGTGTTAGGATTTACCATTTCGGTTTTGATTGGCGAAACAAATTCTTGGACAAAATCATTTATGCTAAGTCTTGCAAGTGGATCAACAATTTCTAAAGCTATGACTGATGCTGACACGGCGGTAAGGAATGATGCCACCGTGAATGTAGTACATTATACTACAAGTTCAACATACCGTTATATTGCCGGTTCCCCTCAAATTGCACCATGTAAATAAAGTAATATAATATAGGAGGTATTGTATGAAGAAAATATTTCTCGTTTTTACGGCATTACTGGTTATTATATCCTTCAGCGCATGCAATAATATGCAAAACGCAAGTATGGACAATCTCGACATGATCTATGAACTCGATAATAATCTCTATATCGCAGAAAAGTCATTTAATCATAAAAATACTATATCTAACAATGTGGAATATTCCAAAAAAACAAACTTGCCACGCAGTGCGGAATTTGCTTTTAATGGCAGTGAAGAACGATTTGTTTATAACGACACATTGTTCTATCCCATTGGTGAAAAACTGGTTAACCGTTATTTTGAAAGTGGAAAAAATGACAATGTTATACTATTAAATGAAGATGGTTCGATTAATTCAATTCTTTATAAATATACTCGGTTAGAGATAAACGGCAGTTTTGATCCTAACAACGACTTAATTAAATTAAAAAATGAGTTAAAAAAGTGGGTAGATACCTCAAAATATGAATATATCGAAACACCAGACTACGCAGACAAAGAATTGGAAATTTATGACTATATATTTTATAATATGATAGAAGGATATATAACAGATTACATGAAAGTATCTGTTTCGAATGATGGTTATATTTTTGGCCTATCTATTAACAATCTAATGTTAGAAAACTTTGTTCCAAATATAAACAAATCGTTAGAGGAAAAAATGATCAATTTGAAATTAGCTGATATATATAACACGCAAAATACTGAGTACAAATCGTATAACACCGTTTTTCCTCCTCAAGTTGTAAAATATAATAACGAGATATGTGTTCAATATTCCGTATCTGCAAACTATATAGATTCCAATGAAACGGAACTAACAAGTTGGCTAAATTGTATTCTTATACCAACAAGTTTAATAAAATACGAGAAGTGATTGCCGTAAAGTAATGACAATATCCAAAGCGATTGCTCAAACATGAATGTATCATCATAAGGCGCTGAAGCCTTGCGATATCGACTCGTATTTTCAGAATTAATTTATTCGGCAGTTTTGAATATATAATGGCAATGAAAGGAAACGTTATGGGTAACAATGAGTATAGCCGTAGCCTTACAACAGGCGTTATTGCACACGTTGAAGGTGAATCCTCAGTAATTGATGGACATTCACACATGAAAGGAAGTGCACTGGTTATTGATTCAGTAAATTTTCTGCCTCAAGAAGTAAATTATACTGATAGAGATAGTGTGGAAATGCTTGCAACTTCCGCAGTACATACCGCGGATGGTTTTTACGATTTGGTCAAACAAAATTGCAATACATCCGATCCGGATATTTCCCGTAATGCACATTTAGAAATGTATTTAGCACTTTCGGGGCTTGCTTGCGAAATATATATGAAAGCTATCATTTATCATGAAAATCTCCATAGTGGCAAGCAGGCAAGAGGACATAAATTGAACGACCTATTTTCCCAACTGCCCAATCGGATACAGAGAACCGTTAGCAATAAAATAAATAATATTTCAACAACACTTCCAACAATCAAAGATATGTTTGCCACCCTAAGATATGATTTTGAGCAGAATCGCATTAAAGGTGATTACTTGGTTGTGTTCCGATTCATGGAAGAACTTAGAACGATTGCACACACATACCCACAGAAAGAAATTGGTACAGTCAAATATGCAAACGGAACTTTAGCATTTGAGTAAGATTCGTAAAAACGGAGGAAGCTATGGAAAAAAATAATATTCGATTCTAATGCATTTAGTTTATTACACTTCCAATATAGATTGGACAAATTTCTTCTCTAAGTTTGAAGGCAAGTATGTATTTTATGTAACTGGTCTTCAAGTTGAGGAATTGCCGAAAATTACTGATTTCAAAGAAGAGGTTCGAATCCGACATATGTTGTACCTTTTCCTTTTTGCTCCCTTGTGTACATCATCCCTTCCTTTCTTCCTCACCAGGATTTTGCCCGCAGACACTTACCAAACTCTTTACAATTTTGTGATATAGTAAAACCAGATCAGACCACTTTGTTTTAAATGTTGTGTGGATTTTTGATATTCACAGTGGTTTCCGCGCTGACATGTCCTATCATGGCAGACAGCGTTTTGATGTCCATGCCGTTTTCCAGTGCCATGGTGGCGAAGGTGTGGCGCAGGTCGTGAAACCGCACCCGCTTGCAGTTTGCGCGTTCCAATATCTTCTGAAACCGATGATAGACCGCCGAGGGATGTCGCGGTTGCGTGAGGTCAAGCGGGGACGGGAAAATCCACTCGCTGTCGGTTCGCGTTTTCAGTTCTGCCAGTAGTTCTGTCATTTCGGGCGGCAGCAGAATCATGCGGTTGGAGGATTTTGTTTTCGGCGTGGAGATCAGCACCTTTCCGTTGACCTTCAGCACCTGCCGCGAGATGTGAAGCTCGCCTGTTTTCAGATTCAGATCCCGCCATTTCAGCGCGAGGATTTCGCCCCGTCGCATGCCGGTGGTCAGCTCCAGGAGGAATAGCTCGTAATATCCTTCCTCCCTTGCCTGTATGAGAAACCGCGTGATTTCCGGCGGAGTCAGCACCTGCATTTCCTTTGCCTTTTTCGGCGGCAGTTTACATCCGACAGCGGGATTGATGCGAATCAGACCTTCTGTCACCGCCTTTTCAAGTGCCGTGCGGCAGGTCGTGTGGCATGAGCGCACCATGCGGTCGGACAGTCCTTCTCCGAATTTATCGACATGCTTTTTCCGTCCGCTCTTTTTGAGCCGTGCGTAAAACTGTTGCAGGTCGTTCTGCGTCAGCTTGTTCAGCGGGATGTTGCCGATAGACGGGATAATATGCGTATAAATCCTTCCCGAATAGCACGCCTGCGTGGTCGGGCGGAGCTTGGGTGCGGAATAATTCTGATACCAGAAGTCAATCCAGTCGCTAAGCGGCATGTCCGGCTTGATTTTCTCGCTCCGTCTGCCGCATTCCTCCCGCAGTTTCGCCAGCTTTTCCTGACACTCGGTCTTGGTGTGTGCCGTCACATTTTTCGTTTTGGCATAGCCGTTTTCCTTGTATCCGACAACAATTCTTCCTTCCCAGCGTCCGTCCTTGCGTTGAAAGACACTGCCGTCGCCTTGTTTTTTCTTTGCCATTTACTCGTCCTCCAATTTCAGTTTCTTTACCATGCCGCCGACAATCGCGGCGGCGTTTTTCTGCATGTCGCCCGTCACGTGCGTATAGGTGTCAAGCGTGAAGCTCGCGTTTGTGTGCCCGAGAATGCCCGAAAGCGTTTTCGGATCGACTCCGCCTTTCGTTGCGTGGGTGGCGAAGGTGTGGCGCAGGTCATGAAAGCGGATGCGCGGCAGCTCCGCATTTTTGAGGATCGTGTGCAGTTTTTGGTATGCCGCTGCCGGATTCATCGGCAGGTTAGGGTTGCACGGATTGTAGAACACCCACTCGTTCAGCGCGTTTTCCTTGCGTTTGGCAAGCAGTGCGGCAAGGGTCGGCGGCAGGACAATTGTCCGTTTGCCCGCGCCCGTTTTGGTTTCGCCGATCTGAATTTTGCCGTTTGTGACGGCGGAGAGTGACCGTTCCACCCGCAGTCGACGGTTTTCAAAGTCGATGTCGCTCCATTTCAGCCCGCAGATCTCGCCGCGGCGCAGTCCCGTCATACATTCCGTATAGAAAAAATCCCGCCAATCGGGGTAGGCTTCGATCATGCAGAGAAATTTCTCAAGCTGACCGTCGTCCAGCACCTGTTTGTCGGGATAATTTGGCTTCGGCACGGTTGTGCCGTTTGTGGGATTGCGCACGATGAGCCGTTCCTTCACCGCCGCATCAAGGGCTTCGTGAAGCATCATGTGGATGCCGCGGACCATGCTGTCGGCAAGTGTTTTGCCCTTGATTGGGTCTTCGCGAACGCGCCCCTCCTTTTTGAGCTTGTTGTATAGCTTCTGAATGTCCGCCGTCGTCAGCGATGTCAGCGGCTTTTTGCCGAGGTGGGGCTTGATATAGTGGTTCACAATCATGCGGTAGCTCTGCATGGTGCTTTCCCGCAGAGTGAAGATCATATATTCGTCCAGCCACTTGTCAAGCCATTCGCCGAGCGTCATGCGGCTGTCCTCGCAGAGATCGACATCGCGGTAGGTTTCAATTGCGCGGTGCAATTTGTCGAGCGTTTCTTTCTGCGTTTTGCCGAACACCGATTTGTGCATCGGCGTTCCGTCGTTTTTGTGACCGATCACAATGCGCGCTTCCCAGCGTCCGTCCGAACGCTTGCGCACCATGCCGTCACCTTGCGGTCTTCGTTTTGCCATTGTTATTCTTCCTTTCGTAAGTTTTTTTTCGCCCACTGCAAAGATACCACAGGTTCGAGTGAATATCCAGCGGTCAGGCGAAGAGTTATCAATTTGTTATCAATCACATCTACATCACCACGCCATCCCGTTTTGCCTGTTCCTCGCGGCGTTGCCTGCGGCTGATGACGGGTTCGCCGGACGGCGCTTGAATTTCTTCCGCGCGTTCGTCGATGATGTTTGCGGCGTAATAAAAAAGATCGCACAGACCCGTGAAGATCTGTGCGTTCAGCCCGCTTTGAATATTTCGGACTGCCTCCTGCGCAGGCGCGTAGTTTTCCTCTGCGGCGGAGGTCAGAAGTTCCATACCGTGCTCCCAATCATCGCACGTATAGCAGTAAAACAGTCCGACCTGCGTGCGCGCCCAGAGATCAAGTCCGGCGGCTTTTTCAAGATGAGCAAGCCCCTGTTCGGTCTGCCCGTTCTCATAATACAGTTTGCCGATTTCATATTCCGCCGCAGTGCAGCCGTGTTCCGCCGCACGCATAAGGTACGACAGCTTCACATTCGGCATCCGTTTGTCGGTCTGCATGGCAAGTTCATACTCTGCATAGGCGTGATTTTTGTCCGCAGCCATGCGCAGATATTTCATTTTGTCGCTCGGCTTTTCGGTAAGCTTTCTGTCGCGGTAGCCCTTGTAGATCAGATACATCGCCGCGGTACTCCCTTTGTCGGCGGCGATTTTCCACAAATATTCCGCCTCGTCCGCGTCATCTGCCTTTTCGTAATAATGCCGACCGAGCGCGATCAGGGCATCGACGTCACCGAAGTCGGCGCGGATTTCAAGGAGCTTCAGGTCTTCCTCCGGCATTTTTCTTTCGGACATTTCGCGCAAGGGTTGCCGCGGCAAAGACAGAAATTCCGCCGCCGCACGCACCACTTCGTTGCGGACGGACTTGAATTCCTTGTTCTCCTCAAGCGAAATTTTCTCCGGCATGACATCGGTATAGGTGCGGTACACCTCGCACTGACAGCGATACCACAGGTCATACAGCTCCGCGATTTTTCCGTCCGCCGAAAGCAGTTTCACGATTTCATTCGTGAGCTGCTTTGCGGATTTATCCAGATAGCCGTAGACTTTTTTGCCTTTGTGTGAAGAAATTTTCCCGCAGAGGAGCGCGAATTTCTGATAAAGCTCGGGAGAAATTTCATTCCCGCCTGCACGAATTTTAGCGGTCAGCTCCCGCATTTTTGCGCGAAATGACTCTTTCAGATCGTCCCGCGCCTGCGTTTGCCCGCGATAAACCGAGAGCAGCTCCTGACGGAAAATGTCCGATGCCATCACCTTTTTGATGTCGTGAATCCCCGTCTGCGAGAGATAAGGCTCGCGCGGATTCTTCGACCACACCATCATATGCGCGTGCGGATTGGTTTCCTTGTTGTGGTACGCGGCATACCAGCGAAGATTTTCGGGCGAGATGTGCATCGCTTTTGCAATATCATTGCGGCGGGAACGGAGCAGATGCATCCACTGCGCGGCGGAATTATAGCCGAGCCGTTCGGCATCCTCCCGCTTCAGCGAGAAGATGAGAGCCCACACATTGCCCGAATGATTGTCGATCTCTTGGCTGACTTTTGCAAGGTCAACGCTTACGCCTTCGTCCGAGAACAGTCCACAGGAGCCTTTGCGCTGACCGATATAGTTCACCATGCCGCCGCGCAAAAGTTCCACGCCTTCGCGCGTTGCGATATATTCCGCGTAACCGCCGCGACCTCTTCCGTCCTCGGTTTTGTGACCGCGCTTGTAATACGGCGCTTTCAAAATCAGTTTTGCCATAAAAATTACCTCTTTGTATTCAATATTTCATCCGTGCGGATGGTTCCGTTTGTTTCTTTGACCTCGCGCACCGAGTCATTACGCATATTATCAATCTCTGCGGGACTGAACTCAAAGCAGTCCGCGACCGCGTGCGCGAGCAGATTCTGATCGACTGCCAGCTTGAAAAGCAATCGGGCAAGCCGTTCTTCACTGTCCCGCACTTTGGCGGAAATGACCGATTCGAGCGCAGGCGTGAGAAACTTCACCGAGTTGTTCCGCCGCAGATATTCCAGATAAAAATCAATGGCATCGCGGATAAAATCGTTTCGTGATGCCATTTTGAGTGTTTCGGAGAACCTGTCGCAGTCCTCCCATTGATCGACGCGAAGCCGGACGCCTTTCGACGGCATCGCGTCATTTTGCTTTTCTTTTGTCATAATTTCAACCTTTCTGTTTTCGTTGTCCTACGGTCTGAGACACGGAAAAAGCCCGATTTTCCAAGGGATTTTCGTGTTTGAGACCCGCAGGCAGTCTTTTTCGGCATACGCGAGACACAGGTGGCGTTTTTGCAAAATCGTAAAAGCCCCCGTATTTCGGCGTAATATCCCCGCTCGGCGTTGCCGTGCGGTGTAAATTGCCGCGTCCGAGACACGGCTTTATCCTGCTACCAAATAATCGACTGTCAGACCCTGTCATAGCTTGTCTGTTCGTCGAGCCATTCGAGCAGTCTGTCCCGCGGAATGATGATGCGTCCCGTCACGATTTTCAGCTTCGGGAAGTTCTGCTCCCGTACCAGCTCGTAGGCACTGGCACGGGAAATGCCAAGCAGATCTGCCACATCCATCACGGTCAGGTACATCGGCAGTTCCTCCCGCGTTTTGTAAATTGAGTGCTTCATCTTACGCGCCTCCTTTCCTTTTTTCGTATTTTTCAAGCGCGGCTTTGAAGTTCAACCGCGCCGACGCCTCCCGTATCTGCTTTTCAAAATATGCCTGCTCCACCGGTGCGAGCGGGCAGAGCGTATAGAGCAGGCTTCCGTTGTGCGTGCGCCCGTCACGCGTTTTCACGGTCGTGCGCTCGGTGGTAATCAGTCCCTTGCGCACCAGCCCTTCCACATGCTTTGCCACCGTGTTGTTGCTCATGTTCACCGCCTCGCCGATGGTGGCATAGCTCGGATGGCACTGAAAGGTTTTTCTGTCCTCGCAGTACATCAGGTAGGTGTACACGAGAATTTCACCCGCAGTCAGCCCCAGGCGAAAGATGCTTTTCGGCATCGGAAAATATTCGCCGGGAATGTCGCGGGCGTTGTGGTAATAAAATGTTCCGTACTGTTTGCTCAATAAAAATTCCTTCTTGCAAAAAAAAAATAAGAGTGCCGATTGCTCGACACTCTTTTTTGTAACCTTAACTCAATATCCTTTTCTCAATATATGTGTTTTTAGACAACCCGTAGGCTCGCGCCTCGCCGTACAGTTCTCTTGCGGGTTCTCCGCTCCCGGTGTCAATCAAAGCATTGATCGCTCTGTTGATAGCCACCCTTGCCATGTCGTATTTCGACTTTTGTCCATTGAGCATTTTCCATTCGCCGATTAAAAAGTCATTTTGCGACTTTTCTGACTTCAACCATGGGAGCAATCGCATACCGATGTCAAATACGTCACGCTCCGCGCTACCAAAAGCCTTCAAGCAAAGAGCGTAGTACAATGTTTCGTAAAAAATGTAATTGTCGGAGGATTCGTTTGCCTCTAAAAATGATCTGAAATTATTTTTGGCAAGCTCCAGGTAACCAACAGGTGTTTTCACCGCCGGCGTCACCGACAACGCCGCGTTATGGCACTCAAATGTGATTGCTCCTATGCCGCTCATACCTACATTTTTACTCAAAGCGTTTTTGTAACAGTCCCACCAAAAGTCTGCAAAGCCGCCAAGCTCCAGAGTAAAGCGTTGCGTGGCGTCGCTGACAGGCCAAAACAGATATTTTGATGGCTTATCCTTCAAAAAGTCGGCAAACTCACAGTGATTTTTGTAAAGGTTGTTACTGTCCCTCAGCAAAGCAAAACTGTCGGAAATATTCCAATACGCAAAACCGATTTCGTCGGTTCCCTCTAACTCATTGCTGCGAAGGGCGGCTTGCAAAAAGTCGATAACAGCAAGATCTTGCTTGCGTTTTTCCTCCTGCGAGAAAAGAGCACGCTCACATGCAAACTTCAGTTTTTTAAAGTTTTCAATAAATTCGGAATTCATTATTTGCTCCTTTTGTTATGGTATACGCCATCATGCCGTCCATCAGCGGCGCGTCGTGGTCAGCCTTGACAACACCGAAGACAGAGTTGTTATTGCCTTCGTAGAGCGCATCGAGAAAGCGCTTGCACTTCTGCTCGAAGGGCATATCCTTTGGCATGAACTTGAAATACTTCACACTGCTCTCGGTGATGACCAGCTTGATGTCCTTGATATCACGCGCCGTGGTATAGCCAGCAAGCCGGCTTACCTGCGTGATGTCGTTGTCAAAGAACCAATCCTGCAGGTTGGTGTTGAATGCGCAGGTCTTGAAAAATCGGTTGCGCAGAAGCATCATACCGTGCATGCCGTATCTGTTCGCGTTGAATATCTCGGCATCCAGCAGAGCCTCGCCGTCCCAGATGACGTTTTCGATCTCGGTCTCCTCTTCCTCTGCCCGAAGGTCGTGCGTGTCGGTTTCCTTGACGCATATCACATTCTCGGTAAAGCGGCTGACTCTGTCGCGAATGATGAGGATGGATTTCTTGGGAAGCCTAATCGTGCTCTCGATGCTGCTGAGCGTGAGAGCGATATACGCCTGCCAGGAAGCCTGATCGGAGGCAGTGTCGGCAGAAAGGTCGCAGGAGCTCCACGCCATCATGTCCGCATACAGCGGTTCTGCGATAAAGAGGCAACGACCGTCGCGGCTTGCACCAGCGCTTCGCTTGTAGCGGACATAATGCACGCCGTCAATATCGAAGCCGTGGGTGTAAAGATGCTCACGGATCTCCCGGCAACTGATATCCGTGGGGATGGTCTTGTCGCTTCGCTTATATGAGCGCGTGTCGGCATCATATTTGAAATACTTGCCGAGGTTTCCTTCCGCAATCGGTTTCTCCACAGGTGCATACCCGCTGTTATCCCGGAAGGATACGTCTATGGCGATCAGCGTCGGCTTGCCGCCTACGGTGCTGATGCAGACGTGATCCTGCATATCCGCGTCGGTGACGCTGTAACCGTTCAGAACATAGCGGTTGCCGTAGGATTCATACAACTTGATCGCACGGTTGAAGGAAAGGCTCACAACGGCGCGGCAGAATCGCTTCTTGCCGTCGAGATAAGGGTAAGCAAGCTCGCTTTTGTGCCGATCGTACACCTCTGCGAGCTTCAGGGTGTCAAGGCTCTCATCAAGAACGCCTCTGAACGCCTTGGGATCGGGCTTGCCGTCTTTGGTGGCGGTAAATCCGTCATTTTTGAACACCACACTGCCTTCGAGAGACATAATACGCATGCTTTCATATTTTTTCGTCGCCATTGTAACACCTCCTTCTGTTCTGATGTTTTGACTTTACCATGTTTTGCGACTTGATCGAGATACTCTTGCGGATTGAATTTCGGACAAAGGGGGACATTGACTATCAAGGCCTCAGAATGAGGCCTTGATTTGAAAACAGCGTCGGTACTGGGCTTCACGCCTTCATTCTGAGGGCATGAACGCCGAAAGCAGCACAACAAAAAGTCGCTTTGACGAAAGAGCTGATTTTTCCGATTAGATTGCATCTCTACCATTTATCAGAAATCACGGTTTTGCACGAAACGTCACAAAAGGCGTTGTTTTCAAGGCTTTTCCGGCTTTTTCGAAAGCTATTCACGAAATGCTGAAAAAGAAAACTGTAAATTTGAGGCTCGAAAATGCAATTTTGTGCTTCGGAGTTGTATCCACAAACAATTTTGCAGTCTCGGTCGGGGCTTTTTCTTTGACTACAGCGAGGGAGATGTTGGGGGATGAAATTGATAGAACATTGAATTCAATCACAAGTGATATCATGCATAGCATCATATCCTTCAACTTCATCCATGTGGTCAAGCTTCAGTTCGTTCAGCAATTTCTTGGTTTCTCTCCAATATGGCATGTACTGATCCATAATAGCGATAAAATCCTTGCCGTGGTTGCGTACTTTCAAATGAGCCAATTCATGCAGAATGACATATTCCAAACATTCCATCGGCTTTTTTGCAAGCTGTAGATTCAACCATATTTTTCGCGTGTTTGTATTGCAGGTTCCCCAACGGGTGGTCATGTACTTTGTTTGCCAAGAGTTGCAATAGAGTCCGGTAATCTTCTCCCACTTCGGAAGATATATTTCTATCTTCTCCATAAGCAAAGAACGGTACCATTCATTCACAAATGCTTCCCGTTGCTTTGCCGTACTCTCTTTTCTAACGGTGAGTACAGCCTCATTTCCGTTCAAAGCAACAGAATTGCCCTTATAGCTGTGCTCCACACGCAAAAAGTACTGTTTGCCAAAGACATATAACGTTTCTCCCGAAACATATTCGCGTTCCGATTGTCTGGGTTGGTGTTGAAACTTTTCTTGTTGCTTTTTTATCCAACCGAGTTTGGTTCGAACAAACATATTGATACTCTCATCGGATAAGTGCATCGGTGCAGAAACGCGCACCTTGCCATCCGGGGGGGCAACAACAAGATGCAAATTCTTTATATTCTTTTTTTGTAATTCAATTTTGATACCCGAAATCTCTATTTGCATCAGTATTCCTCTTGTTCAACCACAATTTTATATAACCGCTCTACCATATCGTCATCTTTCAAGATTTGATACAGCGCTCTCTTAATTCTATTCTCTTTTGTTGGATTGTTTCTGAAACCATCCATTTTGGACTTCATCACCGCCTGATGCAGACGAATTGCCAACGCTTCATTTTCGCCGCAATTGTCGTAAAACGCCCTCATGGCACCGCTTTTGCGGATCGATTCGGGGTAGCGATCATTTTCTTCGGGAGTGCTTACATTTTTGGCGAGCTCCAGATACCTTGCAAGCAACTGTTTATATGCTACAACGCCGCGCTTGCGATCAAGAATCAGCTGCTCAAGAACCTCTGACATCTTGCTGTAATATGCGGGATTGATAACAATTTTTTGAACAACTTTTTTGCGAATATTGTTTTCAATCGCCTCTGCAGCACTTTCCTGTTCTTTGTCATCTCCGTCTTTACTCAGCTTATCTTCTTGTGCCAAAATAAAATCGAGCAAAGTGAAATCATCAAACATCGCAACCTTTTCGGCATCATCCGCAACGATATAATTATCAATCAAATATCTCATTCCGGGCTCAAACCGCTTGAAATCCAAGAAGTCTCCGCTGGCACGTCCGATCACTTCCCGAAGCTTCAGATACAGATTGACGCATTCTTCGTACTTTTCCCGATCTGCCGCCGAAACGCCCGCATCATCCATACGCGGCTTGAATTCGGCAAAAGCACGAATCAAGCGGGACACCAGCTTATATAACTTCTCGCGGCTACGTGCGAATGCTTCGTCACTGTCAACGTCAATCCCGTTTTCTCCGCAGAAGTAGTGAATATAATCAATTTCCGCACGAGGCAAGGAAACACCTTCGCACAACTCGTCCAGCGCGTCCAAAGTCTCAAGAAAGTACTTTTTCGCTTCATTTGTCCGATCTTTGAGCAAACCGGCAACATCCTCCGCATCATAATCTTCAAATGCGCCGGATGTATAGGTGTTGATTGCATCCGCGAGTTCTCCGAATAACTGTTTGTAATCAACAATGTATCCGAAATCCTTACTGTCACCGTCAAGGCGGTTCACACGGCAAATTGCTTGGAACAATCCGTGGTCATGCATTGCCTTATCGATATAGAGATAGGTGCATGGTGGTGCGTCAAATCCGGTCAAAAGCTTGTCTACCACGATCAGCAGCTTCATATTTGCCGGTTCATCGATGAATTTACGTTTCGCCTCTTTTTCAAAGTCTTCTACACTCTGACCGTTGAGCATTTTCTGATAAATCTCGTACTTTTCAAAAGTCTCTGTCTCCTCGTCATCGCTTACCGTATCGGTGCGAAGGTCACCGACCTGCGGCTCATAGGAAGTAATGATTGCGCACTTTTTGAATCCGATCTGCTGAAAAATCTCATAATACTTACACGCAGAATAAACAGAACCCGCTACCAACATCGCATTTCCGTTTCCGTCCATCAGGCGGGGCTTTGTTTCAAAGTCAAACTGGATATCCAGTGCGATTTTTTCCAGACGGGAGCGGGAGGAGAACACCTTCTGCATGGTCGCCCACATGGACTTCAACTTTGCTTTTGCGCGAGGAGTCAGCCCTTTGGTTTTGATTTCAAACCAAGTGTCAATTTTATCCTGCGATTTGATTTCCTGCGGGACATCACGGTACTCGTAGCGAAGATCCAATACAACGCCATCCCGTACCGCTTCGTCGAATTTATAGGTGTGTATATATCCGCCAAAGGTTTCAAGGCTCGTCTTTTTGTCCTTTTTCAGCAGAGGCGTGCCTGTGAAGCCGACAAAAATTCCATTCGGTATAATGGTTTTCATAGCGGTATGCAGTTTTCCGGACTGTGTCCGATGACACTCGTCCACAAACACGACAAAATCACCCTTAGCAGAATAATCCGATGGCAGGGCTTTTTGAATTTCTTCAATATATTTATCAATATCCTTGTCGGTTGTCTCGCTGCCTTTTTTGCCGAATTTATGGATCAGTGAACAGAGCAAGCGATCGTCGTAAGCATTCAGCCGTCTCACCAAATCATCTCCGCTTTTTGTACGGATAATTTTCTCGTCAACGCCTTTGTATGCCTTTTCAATCTGATCATCAAGCTCCTCGCGGTCTGTGACGATCAGTACACGGGCATTCGGATGATTCGCAAGAATCCACTTGGATAGCCATATCATGGTCAGCGTTTTGCCGCTCCCCTGCGTGTGCCATATAATTCCACCGCGCTTTTCCTCGGTCAAACGGTACTGCGCCCGTTTAATTGCATAATACTGATTGTAACGGCAAACCTTTTTGATTCCCTTATCAAAGATGATAAAGTTATGGATCAAATCAAGGAATCGTTTCTTATAGAACATGGCAAAAAGCTGTTTGTCCAAAAGATTCTCGATGTCCTTGCTTTTTTCCTCAATCAGTACATCCGTTTCACAGCGTTCCTGCGGGAACTCTGTAAAGCCATCATTCTGCCATTCATAGTAGTGCTTTTCGGGCGTGAGGAGTGTGCCGTAACGCAAGCCCTCGCTGTCGTTGCCCGCCATGCAGAATTGCATGGTTGTAAAGAACTTCTCAATGCAATACGCCTTTTGGTTGGTCAGGTTCTGGCGAATGCCTTCGGAAACGGAAATACTGCTGCGCTTCAGTTCAATGACCGCGAGTGCAATGCCGTTGACATAAACGACAAGATCGGGACGCTTGGTGTTTTCCCCAACAATCGTTACTTCCTCGGCAATTGCAAAATCGTTTTGCGCAGGATCGGAGAAGTTGATGAAAAACACTGTCTGGGGAGCTTCGCCGGCTTCTTCTACTACCTTGGCACCATATTTCAGCAGTCGGTAAACCTCCTTGTTGGCATCATACAGACCGTGCGCAAGGTTGCCCGCCGTGCGAATCAGTTCATCCATTGCCCGCCGAGCCAGCTTGTCCGAATAACCACCCTTTTTCGTCAAATAGGCATAGAGACGCTCCTGCATGATGTTGCTGTTTTCACTGTCATGCAGGTCGCCAAGATATGTATAATGGAGTTTGTCCACGAAAAATTTGATGACACGGGTTTGTGTTACTTTTTCTATTGCATCAATCTGACGAATCATCATACAATTTATTATCCTTTATGTATTTTTTTATTGCTTCCTCTCTATTCTTTTCCCGCGATTGCCTTCTGAAGAATCCAAATAAATTACTTTTGTAATAAATTTTCGACAAAAAAGATAGAACTGCTGCAAGAATAAAATCCACTGTATATACAAATTCTCCAATCTTTGTTCCTATCCATGTGCTTTTTAACCACAAAATAAATTCTATCGCAAAATTTGGATCATTCTCGTTACCAACGAATTGACAAATGATGAAAACTGCAAAACTCATCCACAGGAGTAATAGTGCTATTGGAACGCTTAGATATTTGAGGTAAAAAGAAAACATTGTTTGCTTTTTTGCGAGATAATAGATACTTTGTTTATGTTTGTCAATAGATTCATTTTTCTTTTTTATTGTATCATCTGCTTCACCTATTTTATCGTCTTTTTCTTTTAATTCTGCCTTTTTATCAACAATACTTTTTGTTAACTCGGCAATTTTTGTTTTGCTTTCTATTATCTTCTCTTCTTTATCGGAAATAGCTTCCTGTTGCTCAGAAATAATATCTTTCGCCGCTGACAACTGAGTTTCTTGTTCTTTTAGTTGCTCTTCTAAATAATGCTGCGTAATTTCTTGAAATTGCTTATACAATTCATCATGATTATTAGCGTTTCGAATAGTATCTCGGAATTCGCCTTCATAAATTTGCGCAACAATATCTTGTTGCACTTTTACATCTTCTGTAATGCTACTAATCCCAGACAAAATTGTGCTAGCTTCCATTGGCGAAACCATCCCGCCATGGGCTTTGATATTGATAAAACTAACAAAACTTGAAAAATCATTTGATGAACGACCGCACAATTTTAATAGAAGGAGAAATAGTTGGCTTGGGTATATCACTACCGGGAAATCATTATCCGTTCGTGTCATATCCCAATAGCGAAGCATTTTATCCGAAGAAACGACAAAAATATCTTTCTCATTTTTTGATTCTTTTCGAAGCAACTCTGTATAGAGAACCAAAGAAGCATCATGTCCGTCAACAGAAGAAAAACAATCTTCATTCCAAAAGATATTAGTTTTGTTTTTGATTTCAGAGATAGCGTGTGAATATTGGTTGCGAATTGCTTTAAAAGAATCTGAATCATATATTACTTTTGGAATTTTTTCCGCATCTTTAATTGAATATTTGGAAACAAATGTTGTATATTGAGCTTCAATATACTTTTTGAAATATATTAAAGAGTTCCCTTTGTGCGACTTTCTCCATTCTTCATAATAGGAAAAAAGAGAATAATCTGAAAGTTTTTCGTATGCCCCCTTCATTATTCTCCCATGGGGATGTGCCAATATTGATTCAATGATATGGTTGACCGTATCAAAAAATTCAATTTTTGAATGGTAAGAAATAATTATATTTATTTTAGCTTGTTTGCATTTTTGCAAGAAGGCCTGAACCGCTTTTTGTCTGGCAATACCGTTGATTCCTAATGCTCGGAAAATTATATTCGTGTCAAGATAAATATCACGCTTTCTATTAGTCGATTTAAGTAATTTGTTAGGAGAATCACCGTTTACAACCAAGCAGTATTCCAGGCAGCAAAACACAATATTCCCCAGCGCAATGTTCTTTTCGGCATTATCCCATTCGATAAAGTTATATACTAACTCACGTTCTTCTTCATCTAACGAATCCATATCAATAGAAAGCTCGGCTTCAGAGAAGGCAGAACGATTGATACCTTTATTAAATAAGACCATATACGAATTGATATTGGTCGTTGTTAATTCATACAAATACTGATAAATTGCTTCTGTGCACTTTTCTTTGTTAGCAATGCAAAAACAAGAAATGTATTCATCAATAAAACCTTGAATGTTGTTTTTCTCCCTTGCATTTAGTTGTTCAAAGGCGGTTTTGGTTAATTGATACGCATTTTCCCCTTCTTGCTGAATCGTTTGAAAGATGCCATTGCTTTTGCTAATGATTTTTTCCGCTTCTTCTTGAAGCAGTGTGAAATGGAACTTTTCACTTACCCCTTCGGTTATATCCGACGCCTTTAAAAAATCATTTTCATTTTCTAAAAAAAGGCATTCAATCATCAGTAATAGAGAATCATCTGCATCAAAAACATCACTGGTTTCAGAATAAAGCGATGCGGCTAATCTAAATAAATCTTTTTGCGAAATATAAATCTGTTTTTGAACAAGTTCAGTTCCCATATTTTTTCCTTTCATAGCAAACGAATTTTTCCTGTCAGCAGTTGTTGCATCATACCTTGTTTGATCTTCTGTACTTTTTCCAACTTACGCTGATGAAGGGTGATAAGGTTGTCGAGCTGTTTGAAAAATGCACCGATGGCTTGCTGTTCAATCAGACTTGGAAGCCAAGTCTTCAATTCAGAAAACTCTGTTCGATTTACAATTTGCATTGTTCCGGCAGCTGCGGAGCCTTTCATTTTTGCAGACCACAACGCACTTTCTGTTAAAAGAAAATAAGGATCATACTTGTTTTCATTCGGGGTTAATCCGTTAATCTGCTGATTGAAACTGCCCGTATTTCCAAGCATTGTGTTCTTTCCGATACTCGCAATGCAGGTTACGAGTATAGTGTTTTTCGGAACAACACGACCGACTTGTTGACCTAAGTCGCTCAATTTCCTTGCACTTTCAAATGTGATGTTCTCACATATATCAGTCGGAGTAACCCATACGATTCCGTCATCTGAATAGTAGTCAGGAATAGATGTTGATGGGGTGTTGCCAGTCGTAATTGTTCCTAACTCACCCAGCTTACGCTGTTCCCAAGCGCCCGTAAATCCTGGCAAACGCATACGCGGGACTGTTTCTCCGTTTTGCGGGAACATCCGTTGCAGGCAAGCCGTTTTGATGGACTTGTACTTCGCAATCAGTTTTTCAAGCGAAGAAATCATGCCGTCCACATCCGAAAGTGCTTCGGCGATGCGTTGCTGCTCTTGAAGAGGGGGAATTATAATTTTTACTTTGAGCATATCTTGCGGGTATATTGCAGCAACACTTGTAGTTCCTTTTGCAATATTTCTGAATTCAGATATTACTTGCTCTGTGTTAAAAATCAAATTCATAAAAAATGGATCTGAGTTCTCTAATTTGAAGTTAAATCTAAGCAAATTTGAGTTAAAATAGGCACGAGAAAGCTCATTTTTCCATATTGCTACTTTGCCAACGAGCTCGGGTGTATTTCTTGTGTTGAGCAATACATCGCCATAAGTTAATCGATCATTTTCAGAGGGCGGAAAGCCAATCACGTATTCTATTTTTTTTAAATTTATATATCCCCTTGAAATGTTGCCCATTTTGATAAGCGGATATAATGATATTTGGGCTGAATTTTTATAGTTACCGCCGTTAGTAACCGAAAGTGTAACTGCACCAATAGTATCAACACTCCAATCCTCCGGAATCACCCCAACCTCGGTCTGTTTATAGCCATATGGGATCATCATCTTTCACCTCACCTTCTGCAGCCATTCTTCCGAGATTTCTGAGAGCATATTTATCCTCATGCGGTATTATTATCTCGCTCTTTTCTCTATTTGCAAAATCATAAAATAGAAGTCCTTCGACATGCAATATGTAAACAAAATCATATTTGTCTGCACAATCTTTCTGAGCATCTATCAGCCATTCGGGGAAATTATCTATGGTTTCGGAAAAAGCAGGCTTTTCATGATAAATCAAAAGTCCTATATTTGCAAACCCTATTTTTCGATACTTAGAAATTTTGGATAGCTTCTGAACAAAGGCATTTATAATTTCATGTCTTTCTGTTTCCGGGCCACGAGATTGCCAAGCTATCATCCCATCGCCAAGAAGTCTGGCTCCGTTCCGACTGATTTTTTCGCGACATCTTTCTTTCTGTTTTTCCGAGTTTACCTGCGACAGTTTTGTGAACTCGCCAATGATTTGTGCATCATTAGGCGTAACAGAATCCGTCACCTCAATAGCAACCGAATTTTCAGCATCTTGCAAGTCCGGTGCTTCCGCTTTTCTTAAGTGTCTGTATTTTTCTCCGAAGCAATATTTTAAGCACGCAAGTGCCGTGTACTCGTTACTCGTTTTCCAGAAATGAGAATCAAGATCACAGCCGAAATGCCTATTCCGGATCCTATCATTTAATTCCATACAAATCCCATCCTTTCGAGATGTGCCTTTACTTTGGCTTCGTATGTCTCAAGTTCCGATTCAAGCTCGGGCAGGGTGTTTTCGTAACGCTCGGCAAGTTCGGTAATGCGTCCGGCAATCTCATGAGAGGTGGTGATATACAGGGCTTTGATACCTGCAAAAATGGTGTAATACCACTTTCGGTTGACAAGCAGTTCCTTGATTTCGTCCATGGACAGAAGAGGATATTTTTCTTTGCAAGCTTCATCAAGTGCGATGTTCAGTTCTTTGGCTATCTTTGCATACTGCTTTACTTTATCGCAGAGTTTCGCATATTCGCAAAGTATTCTGTATTCTTCACTGTCGGGCGCAGACTTCTTCAATTCTTTGACTCGGTCATTCACCTTTTTTGCATCTACGGCATTATTATCATTCAGGCAATCAAAAAGAACGCCGTCCTCTGCGGTCTGTTCTTCGACCATTTCATCTAATTTGCTTTGTGTCTCGTCAACAACAGCTTGCGCTTCGTCAATTTTCGCGCGCTCTGCCGCAAAATACTGCGCCTCAATCAAAGATTTCGGAATGAGCTTGCCGTCCCAGCCCTTATATTTTCTTTTCTCCTTTTTCGTCTTTTTGTCTTCCGTGACCTCATAAACATCTTCGGTTTCACGTCCTGCCTCGTATCCGTCCTGCACGAGGATAAACACATCATCCGCCATCGTCTCCTGCCAATAGGACAGCAACACCTGATAGACATCGTATTTATCCACAAGAGCGATATTCTCAAATTTTGATATAAGAAACTCCGAAAGATTGATAATGTATTTCTTACTCTCCACGGAGTCGTCTATCGTACGCAGTCCGGCATCGACCTCCTGCCGCCATGAATCAAACGCCGCGTCAATCTGTTCGGCATATACGGAAAATTCTTCATCGGCATATACGGTACTGCGAACATCGTTTTTGTCGATATTCAGCTTATAATATCCGTCGCGCAAGGGAGAAAACAGCTTTTTCTTGAGGTTCGGGAAATGCGTCCAATACTTTTCCATAGAATCCACATCAGCCGCCGGAATTCCACCGTGAAGATGTGCTTCAAGATCCTGCAAATCCTCCGGTTCGGAACTGTCAATATAACGCGGAATATTCAGATTGTAGGCATTTTTGATCTTGATCTCTTCATTGGGTACAAAACGGGCATACTTCGGATCTGTTGTAATCTGCTCGTTGAATGTGGTTACGATTTTGTAAATATCCCGCTCGCGCAGGCGGTTCTTGTTTCCGTCTTTGATATAGTCATGGCTTGCATCGATCATGAAAATGCCCTGACGGTTATCGGCATCGGATTTGTCAATAACGATAATACAAGCAGGAATTCCCGTACCGTAAAAGAGGTTTGCAGGCAAGCCGATAATGCCCTTGATATAACCCTTGTCGATAATATGTTGGCGTATGGTTGCCTCGGTATTCCCGCGGAAGAGTACACCGTGCGGCAAAATAACTGCCGCTTTACCCGTGGATTTCAGGGATTTAAGAATGTGCAGGAGCCATGCATAATCCCCGTTCTTTTCGGGCGGCATATCACCGTAACCCGTAAAACGTCCGTAATCTTTTACGCCGTCTGTCCAGTTTTTGAGTGAAAACGGAGGATTGACAACTGCAAAATCAAAACGGCGAAGCACGGAATCGTCTTTGTCATCCTTATAGTGCGGATCGGAAAACGTATTGCCCGCATAGATTTCACCCGTTGCTTTGTTGTGCAGGACAAGGTTCATCTTAGCAAGACCGGCTGTTGTGATCTCCTTTTCCTGACCGTAGATCGCAACATCAATCGGCGCTTCATCTGCCGCACGGATAAGCAATGAGCCCGAACCGCACGCCGGATCATAGACCGTTGTATCGGGATCGGTCACCTTATCAATCCCGATGACCTTTGCAAGGATGCGTGAAACTTCGGCAGGCGTGTAAAACTGTCCCTTGCTTTTGCCGCTTTCTGTTGCAAAATTGCGCATGAGATACTCATAGGCATCACCGAGAATATCATCACCGCCGGCTTTGTTACTTCTGAAGTCAAATTCAGGACGCTGAAAGATGGAAATAAGCCCGGTGAGTTTATCCACCATTTCATCGCCTTTGCCAAGCTTGGATTCGTCATTAAAATGAGCGTTATCAATAACACCGCGAAGCTGATTATTTCCCGCATCGGCAAGCCTGGCAATGACTTTGTCCATTTTTTCGCCGATATTTTTGTCTCCCTTGATCGCAACAAGATCATCAAAGCTTCCGCCCTCGGGAATTGTAATATCCGCATATTTTACGCCTTTGAACTTGTCAGTTACATATTTGACGAACAAAAGCGTCAAAATGTAATCCTTGTACTGAGAGGCATCCATACCTCCACGAAGCTTATCGCAACTCGCCCACAAGGAGCTGTATAATTCATTCTTTTTGATTGCCATAATTTTATCCCTATCTTACTGATTATTCCGCCGTGATCTGAACTCTTTTCCCACTGAAAGCAACGCCGTATTTGAGAATGTTTCGGACACCTTTTACGGTGAGTTCCGTCTCGTATTTCCGGCTGTCGATCTGTGCCAGTGCCTTTTCGGATAGCTCTTTCAGCTCGTCCTCCGGGCAATCTTTGGCGGCTTTGAGTTCAATCAGAATGCCCGGCAGTTTGCCGTCCTTGGGGCAGAGGCAGATGTCATACCGTCCTTCGCCGGACTCACGGTTGGAGGTAATATAAAAGCGGTTATCCAAAGTCGCGCAAAGTCCGAGGACAAGTCCGTGATAGAAGTTTTCGCCGACGGTATCATAGCTGCTGACCGACTGCATCAGAAGCGTACCGAGATTTTTTTGCAGTGCGGCAGTATCTCCCGAATAAATAGCTTCCTGAATCGAAATTGCCGTTGCCTGCGGTACAATGTTGTTCAGTTTTTGGAGAATTTCTTTGTTATATACGAATGTTATCTCCTTGTTCGGCAGGGCAACCTCGCACATGAAATCTCCGCTGAAGGACGGCTCGGATTTAATGACTTTCAGATATCCCGCAACAAGCAGGAAGCTGTATACCGATGACGGATTGCTTTTGACCTGCGGATAGATGACACCGGTGTCGATATAGGTAAGGAACGACTCACCCTGCAAAAGGGCATTGAGTTTTTCGTAAATCGTTTCATCCGCTCCGCCGAGAATTTCGCCGATAATGTCGTTGCTGCCCGTGGATTGCCAATAAGCGCGAGGCTGGCAACCGTTGCGGAAATAGTTGATGACCGACCAAGGGTTGAAAATTTCGGTGTTGCCGAATTTATATCCGTCATACCATTCGCAAATTTCGTCGTACTTACCTTCTGCCTGATAATAGCGTGCGATCTCTTTGACTTCATCTGCCGTAAAACCGAAGTATTCGCTGTATTTCGTGTCCAGAATAGAATTGATTGCAAGGTTGTTCAGTCCGCTGAAAATGCTTTCTTTTGCTACGCGGAGAATGCCGGTGAGAAAACCGTATGTCAGGTGCTTGTTATCTTTCAATCCGCCGGAAAACAGGTTGCGCATAAACCCGATAATTTCGTCATAAAAGCCCTTGATATGTCCCTGTTGGATCGGCGTATCGTATTCGTCGATGATAATAATCGGCGCAACACCGTGATATTTGTGAAGCATCATAGACAGATTAGCAAAAGCGACCGACAACTCAACAGGTGTCGCCGTGCCGGAAAGTATTTTTTCTATATACGCTTCTTCGTACTCGTTGAACACATCTGCGCTTTTCAGTTCGCTGTGGCGTGACGCTTCTTTGGAAAACAGGTCTTTGATAGCATCGAAGGTCTCCTCCCATGTGTCGCATTTTATATCCTTGAAGCTGAGAAATATAACGGGATATTTCCCCTGATGGCTACGGTATTTTTCGCCGCAAGCCCAGATGTTTTTGTTTTTGAAATACACGGAGGTATCCTCGTCCGTTTTTTCAAAAAATGTTCGGAGCATATCCATGTTCAGCGTTTTGCCGAATCTGCGCGGGCGCGTGAAAAGAGAGACCATCGGACGCTCATCAAGAAAATCCTTGATCATCATGGTCTTGTCAACATAATAGTATTCGGTTGATGCCAGACGGTAATCGGAAATACCGATGGGCAACGGAAGATTCGGCTGTCGGAGGGACGATGCCGGCTTAATTCTTCCGTCTGTCGGCTTTTCCGTTCCGAAAGGAATCGCCCATGTGCGTCCTTTTTTAACCGCGCCCTTGATTTTTCCTTCTCCGCAGAGCTTGCTGACCTGTCTGTCGCTGATATTCCAAAGGCTTGCCGCCTCTTTTGTACTCATCATTCTTTGCATAACGCCCCCCACATACATTTTTACAGATATAGTATAGCACATTATCGGAACAATGTCAAGAACAATGTGCGGAACAATGTTCGGAACTATACCGCCGCATTTTTCGGTATTGTTCCGATAGAAAAAGGACAGGCGATTTTGCCTGTCCTTTGGGTACAACATCTGATAAAAAGGTATAAATACGAATTTTTGCCGCATGCTCCGTCGGGCATCGAGAAGTTCCTGCTTGACCCGATAGCCGTTTCGTGATGTGCCGACGGAATTTGAAAATCGTTTTCTTTGCTTACTGCACTTCAGCCTTTGCGTTGTGAAATGAGTTGACTTTCAAGCGGTTTTATGCTATACTGAAGGCAGAAAAAAGCAGTTTGCGCAGTCACCTGCGGGCTTCACGATATGACGGAAATCTATGCGGATTTCGTTGCTGACCACACCTTTGACCACTTACGGC
>ULNE01003046.1_pt1 | contig 30649 bp, 42 predicted proteins | sample 1951831 | NCBI WGS metagenome assembly ULNE01 (sample SAMEA4835568, study PRJEB28245) | human gut metagenome | biome: gut microbiome; material: fecal sample | place: Denmark | collected 2008 | reverse complement strand
GTTGACAATAATCTAGTTAATGTTGACAATAATACACAAAATAAAAAAGAAAATAAGATAGATAAAAAAGATAAATATAGGATAAAAGATAACCAAACAATTAAAGAAAAAAAAGTAGGATCTCCTATTTTAAATTATTATACAACTGTTTTAATAGATAACAATTTCATTTCACTATATGATTTGGATATTGCAGAATATAACTATTTTTTAGGAGAACTTGCTACACATTATAATCATAGAAAAATATTATCTGCAATTAAATATACAATTGCAGAAATTAAAAAAAGGCAAGATAACATAGATGATAAATTTGCTTACTTTAAAAAATCTATTTTAAATGGATTAGAAAGATTAGAAAATTTAGAAAAGCCAAAGGAAAAAAATTTAAACAAATTATTTGGTTTTGAGGAGGAACAATGAAAAAAGAATTATTAAAAGAATTAAGAGAAAATAAAAAATTTTCACAAGATGCTCTAGCAAAAAAATTAGGAGTATCGCAATCAACTTTGTCAAGTTGGGAACTTGGTTTAAATTTTCCAAGAACTGATGATCTTGAAAAATTATGTATAGAATTAGAAAATGACTAAAACAGATATACAAAATTTGCCCATTCCTAAATTGTGTGAAAATAATTGTGTTCTCTTCTTATGGGTAACTTATCCATGTTTAGAAGAAGGATTAGAATTGATTAAGAAATGGGGATTTACATATAAAACTTGTGGGTTTTCTTGGGTTAAAACAAATAAAAGGAATTCTAAACCCTTTATTGGAATGGGCTATTACACAAGAGCAAATAATGAAATTTGTTTGTTAGCTGTTAAAGGAAACCCTTTAAAAAGAGTAAGTAGATCTGTTCAACAAGTTATATTATCTAAAATCGAAGAACATAGAAAAAAACCAAATGAAGTAAGAAATCGAATTGTTGATTTGTTTGGTGATATACCAAGAATAGAATTGTTTGCAAGACAAACAGTTAATGGTTGGGATTGTTGGGGGAATGAAGTATGACAGATTATGAATTATTAGAAATTGATAGAATTGCTAAAATTCAATCCATTAACAAACAATACGATTTAGAAAATAATGCATATTTATCTTTTAGCGGTGGGAAAGATAGCACAGTTTTGCATTATTTATTAGATTTAGCATTACCAGGTAATAAAATACCACGTCTGTTTATCAATACAGGTATCGAATATGAATATATTGTTGATTTTGTAAAAAAACTTGAACAAAAAGATAGTCGTATTCAAATTGTCAATTCAAATGTTAATATTAAGAAAATGTTAGAAATTGAAGGATATCCATTTAAATCAAAAGAACATTCATTAAAACTTGGTGAATGGCAAAAGGGAAGTATAGCCAAATCTAATATTTATTATAAAGAAATGTCTGGAAAATCTCGCTATGCTTGTCCAAAAAAATTACTATATCAATATGAACGAAATTTTAAATTAAGGTTATCTGATAAGTGTTGTTATAGATTAAAAAAGGACATTTCCCATAAATGGGAAAAAGAAAACAAAAAGCATATTTTAATGACTGGAATGCTTGCCGAAGAAGGTGGACAAAGAGCAAATCTAATTAATTGCATAATTACAAAAAAAGATAAAGTTGTTAAATTTCACCCTTTACTTGTTTGTTCTACAGATTTTGAAAATTACTTTATTGAAAAATATGATATTGAATTATGTAAATTATATTATCCACCTTTTAATTTTAAAAGAACTGGTTGTAAAGGATGCCCTTATTCATTAGATTTACAAGAACAATTAGATATTATGGGTAAATATTTGCCCGAAGAAAAAAGACAATGTGAAAGAATTTGGAAACCAGTATATGATGAATATCGTAGAATTAATTTTCGGTTGAAAAATCAAACAACAATTTTTGACTTTATATCGACAAAATTAAAAGTTTTAGAATTGTTTGGTGGCATTGGAGCATGTACTGCAACTTTAAAAAGGTTAGGTATTGATTTTGAAGTAGCAGACTATGTTGAAATTGATAAATATGCAGTTGCAAGTTATAATGCTATTAACAAAACTAATTTTGAACCACAAGATATAACAAAATGGGATAAAGACATTGAAGTTGATTTGATAATGTCGGGAAGTCCCTGCCAAGATTTTTCGCTTGCTGGGCTTGGTAAAGGTGGAGACAAAGGAAGTGGCACAAGATCATCCTTAATGTATGAAAATATTAGAATAATAGAAAAACTAAAACCTAAATATGTTATTTTGGAAAATGTTAAAAATCTATTATCTAAAAAGCACATTCATAATTTCAATGCATATTTAGAAGCGATGGAAGAACTAGGATATTACTCATATTATCAAGTTTTAAATGCTAAAGATTATGGCATTCCACAAAATAGAGAACGTGTATTTACAATATCTATTAGAAAAGATATCAACAAGTTATTCACATTTCCACCAAAGCAAGAACTTAAATTAAAACTTAAGGATTTGCTAGAAGATGAAGTTGATGAAAAGTATTATTTGAGTGGTGAACAAATTGCAAGAATAGTTGATATAGAAGGACTAGTATCAACTGTGATAGAAAATCACGGGACAGTTACAGCAGTTGCTGTTAAATCACTATGGACTGAAACGCAAGCAAAAATGATAACTAAAGAAGGTAATGTTAAACGTTATATTGATAGTGATGTAGTAGATGAATTTAAAGAAGGTCAAGTTGCTGATATATCATTTCCTAATGGATATAACAAAGGTCCACGTGTTCATGATGAATGTCCAGAAATTAACGGTACTACTACAGCTAGTAGTTTTATTGTTAAAACTAAAAACGGCTTGAAAATACCTTTGTATAAAGATACTAAACAATTAAGAGAAACTATTGAGCAAAATGATTTATATAAAGGTGAAGTTGTTAACTTAGATTTACACAATCGATCTGTTTATAAAGAAAGTCAAGCATTAACAGAACCACATCATAATTCACAAAGATTATGGGATGGTTTACGTATCAGAAAATTAACACCTAAAGAATGTTGGCGATTAATGGGTTTTAATGATGAAGATTTTGAAAAAGCTGCTAAAGTTAATTCTAATGCACAATTATATAAACAAGCAGGCAATAGCATTGTTGTCAATGTATTGATGGCAATATTTAATAATTTATTGAAAGGAAAGTAAATATGAAAAAAATAATTGAATATACTTCTGGGGGGAAAACAGAGTTGGGAACAGTTGGTCAAGCAACTCTATTAAAAGATGATTTAGGGAATGAATTAAAAGTTGGAGATGTTGTATTCTTTCAATTTGAAGATGATAGTAAAATGTTTGGGATAAGTATTGTTATTTCAACTAAAGAAAACATAAATTATATATTAGGTTTGTATTCTCTTTTTGATAAAAATGGAAATAAAAAAGAAAATGCTTATATTGAAATAATAAGAAGTTGCCAAGATATTCCTAGTGGAGCAAAACACTTTATTGTAAGCCCTATAAAAACAATGATAATTAGCTATGAAGATGTAGAAGAAAATGCCAAGATTAGTAAAGCAGTACATAAAATTTTAAAAAATAAAAAGAAAGGAAAATAAGAAAATGAAAAATCAAAAATATATTTTTAGAGGTGACAGAAGTGGAGTCTTTTTTGGCACACTTTTAGAAAGAAATGGCCAAGAGGTTAAAATAGGTGAATGCCGCAGATTGTGGTATTGGGACGGAGCTTGTTCTTTAAGTGAAATCGCTAAAATCGGCACAACTAAACCTGATAATTGCAAATTTACTGTGACAGTTGAAGAACTTACAATATTAGATTGTATCGAAATTATACCTTGTACAGAAAAAGCTACCAATTTAATTGAGGAAGTTAAAGAATGGAAAAGAAGCTGATAGAAGAATGGTTAAAGGTAGATAATGGCAATGGCTCTGGCTATGGCTCTGGCGATGGCTATGGCTCTGGCTATGGCAATGGCTCTGGCTATGGCTATGGCTCTGGCTCTGGCTTTGGCTTTGGCTCTGGCTCTGGCTATGGCTTTGGCTTTGGCTCTGGCGATCGCAATGGCTCTGGCAATGGCTCTGGCTATGGCTCTGGCGATGGCAATGGCTCTGGCTATGGCTATGGCAATGGTATTTCTAAATATAACAATCATTATGTATTTATAATTGATAACATTTCAACAATTATAACAAGCATTCATGGAAATGTAGCAAAAGGTTTTATTCTAAATAAAAATTTAACTTTAGAAAAAATTTTTGTCGCAAAAGGTAACAATAAATTTGCTCACGGAAAAACTTTAAAAGAAGCAGTGGCAGATTTACAAGAAAAGATTTTTGATGATTTAGACATCGAAGAAAAAATACAAATGTTTAATAAGCAATTTAATAGAGTTGATAAATATAGTGGTGAAGAATTTTATAAGTGGCATCACATATTAACAGGTAGCTGTACAGCTGGAAGAGATAACTTTGTTAGAGAAAATAATTTAGACTTGAAAAAAACTTATAGTGTAGACGAATTTATAAAAATAACTAAAAATTCATATGGTGGAAATATAATAAAAAAATTATGTGAGGAGAAGAAAAATAATGATTGAAAAAAAAGTATATAACGGTTGGGCTTTTACCGAAAACGAAAAGGAAAAAGGTAAAATAAATAGGGAAATCTATAAAGAATTAAAAGAAAAATATAAGATATTAAAAACTTGTGATTGGGATTTTAGATATCCTACACAGGAAGAATTAGATGAAAATGATATTGTCTATTCAAGAAAAGCTTGTTATTTGCATGGTGAATATAGGCTTTATAAATCGCCTCAAAACATAACTGAAGATGAATTGTTATTAATTTTCGATCAAGGAAATTTATGTTTTGGTGGTATGCGTAATGGTTTTAATTATTATTATGTATCGGAGGATTAATTGAAATAATGAGTAAAAAAAATTATCAAGAAGCGTTAAATAAAATTAAAAATGAATATGATGCTTATTATTTAGGCAATAGGTATGGTAAAAATTTTGATTGCAATTTAAAAGAAGATTTTCAAAAGTTATTTGAACTTAAAGATATTTTTCAAGATGATTTAGTAGAAAACGCTTTAAATTGGATACACGATTGTTATGACTGCTATTACAAAGAAGATTTTGAAGATCCACAGGATGATAATCCTTTTAATCATTTACAAGGATTAATTGATAAATTGGAGGAATTATGAAACGAGCAATATTAATGAGTATTCAACCGCAATGGCTTGAAAAAATATTAAATAGAGAAAAAGTTATTGAAATACGAAAGACAATGCCTAAATGCGAATTACCTATAGATGTGTATTTGTATTGTTCAAATACTCCTAAATATCATCATTTATATGACCTAACTTACGTTAATAAAGGTGATACGTTATATGCGGTAACTCAACATAATAAATATAGTTTAGTTCCAAAAGGATTTTTAAACGGCAAAGTTGTTGCTAAATTCACTTTGAATACACTTAAAGAAGTATATTGTGAAAGACTAAATAATGGTGTTGGATATGATTATTATTATGAGCTTGAATGTGGAACAAGTATTGCAGAAGAAGCAAATATTTCAGAAGACGAACTATATAATTATCTAGGTTATAAAGATCGTCCTGAAAAGGTTGGTTACGCTTGGTACATAGACAATTTAGAAATATTTGATAAGCCAAAAGAGTTAAGTTATTTTCACAAGCCATGTATTTGTCCAAAAATGCAATATTGTCCTTCTTGTCCTAAGGGATATGTTTATATGAGTGAAGATGAAGAAGAATATTATAGAGCAACAAATGGACAAGAAGGCTGTGAAACTGAATGGGTATGCTTAAATGTTGTCGAAAAAGCTCCTCAAAGTTGGCGATATGTGGAGGTGAAAGAATGAAAATATATAAAGAAGCAGAACAAATTATGCGACACTATGATGAAATCGAATATTTAATTGACAGATTAAGTAAAAAAATAGATGTTGCGGTGGGTTTAGATTTATCGTTCGATTTCGAAAAAGCTGATTTAGTTGAATTAACAGACGATCAAATTAAGAGTTATAGAGACGACTTAAATAACAGTTTTTTAGTAGAGCAACATACGGATTATTCGGGCTGTAATTATTACGGCTATGTATATTTTGCTACTAAAGAAAAAAATAAATTTATAAAAGTATATTTTGAATGTTGAAAAATACTAAATATACTAAAAAGGAGACAAAAAATCGAGGTGAAGTAAATGAAAAAAGTATTTAGTAAAGAAAAATTTATTGAGTATGAAGGTATGAATAGTTATTTACAATGTAAAGATTGGGTAGACGAATGTGATGGTTTAACAGCAAAAGAAATGCTTAAAAAACGTTATAGCTTTTCTCCTTCTTGGATGATTGAGGTAGATGAATTGGCAAGTAAAAAATATTTAGAACAAATAGCCAAAAGCGAAGGAGTTGATCCATTTACTAAAGAAATTAAATCAAATTCTTTACTATTTCCTGTTGCTTTTCGTGAAATATTAAAGGATTTAGAAATATTAGAAACTTTAAAGAAACATCTTTTTGTAGCTGATTTAACTATTGATTGTTTTATTAGTGGAAATCCAGACAATAAAGATATCAACGAAAACACGAACAAACCATTTTACGAAAAAAAATTTAATGAATTAAAAGAATGGATAGAAAAGCCAAAGGAAAAAAATTCGCAATGATTCTAAAGAGGTAAAAGAAAAATGAGCAAAAAATATATTATTAAAAAGTATAATTATGAAAATAATTCCTACTTAACAATAGGAAGTTATGATTCTTGGAAAGAAACAAAAGCATTTTTAGAAAAAGCAACAAAAGAACATCAGATAGTGTATTTAGAAATAAGAACCAATTTAGAGGGGTTAATATAATTTTGGAAAAATGTATAAAAATAAAAAAATTTTAAAACCTGTTCCTACCGAACCAATTCGTAAAATTTGTGGAGATTGCTACTATAATGGGTTTTGCAAAAGAAAAATAAAAGAATGTGTTTATTTAGAGGAGGAACAAAAAAAATGCAAGACAAAGGATTGCAAGAAATAAAAGAAGATTTTTACAAAAGATATTTAAAATTAAAATTAGAATTAGATACTCTTGAACAAGAAATTGAAGTTTTTAAACAAAAATATGACAAGGAATTGTATAGTGGAATGAAAGATGTATCAGGAGTAGACTATTCTAAAATAGTTTTACCTAAGCAATCCAAAGATATTAATGAATTTTATCAAAATTTCATTAATTTAGGAAAAGAAATACGAGAAAAAGAAAACTATCGTAATATTTTGAAAGATGTGATTGAAAAAATCGAAATAGATTTTAAAAAATATTCACAAAATTTTAATGATTTGGAAATGAAATTATTTATTGAATTATATATTTACAAAAAACCAATTAGCCAAATTATCTTGTTAAAATCAAATGATGAAAGATATTCTTATAGACAATTAACAAGAATTCATAAAAATTTGAGAAAAAAAATGAAAAATTATTAAAATTTTTTTAAAATGTCCTTGAAATGTCCTATATAAGTGTGTTATAATAGTATCGGTCAAATACTGACCACTGAATCCGTCGAAAGCATCCTATGGGTGCTTTTTTTGTTGCATAGAGGAGGAATTATGAAAATTATAAATTTAAAAATTGATGTTTTGAAACCATATGATAAAAATCCAAGGAAAAATAAAGAGGCAGTAAAGTATGTAGCTGAAAGTATAAAAGAATTTGGCTTTAAGCAACCAATTGTAATTGACAAAAATAATGTTATTGTTTGTGGACATACAAGATTGCTTGCTGCAAAACAATTAGGTTTAAAAGAGGTGCCTTGTATTTTGGCAGATGATTTAACCGAAGAACAAATTAATGCTTACAGATTAGTAGATAATAAAACAAATGAATTTGCAGAATGGGATAACGAATTGCTAAAAGAAGAATTATTTAAATTACCAAGTCTAAATATGAAATTATTTGGCTTTGAAGAGGAACAAAAAGAAGAACAAATTGCAGAAGAAGATAATTATGAAGAACCAGAACAATTAGAACCAATTGTTAAAAAAGGGCAAGTTTGGCAATTAGGGGTGCATAGGCTTATGTGTGGAGATAGTACCAAAAAAGAAGATGTTGACAAATTGATGGATGGCAAAAAGGCTGATTTAGTATTTACTGACCCACCTTATGGTATGAAGAAAGAAAAAGACGGAGTATTAAACGATAATTTAAATTATGACGATTTATTAGAGTTTAATAAACAATGGATCCCGTTAACGTTTGACGCTTTAAAAGATAATGGCAGTTGGTATTGTTGGGGAACGGATGAGCCTTTAATGGACATTTACAGCCATATATTAAAGCCAATGATTAAACAAAAACTAATTGCATTTAGAAACCTTATTACTTGGGACAAAGGCAACGGGCAAGGGCAATTAAGTAGCGATTTTAGGATGTACCCCGTTGCAGACGAAAAATGCTTATTTGTAATGGTTGGTGGTGATAGCGTACAAGGCTTTTGCGTAAATCAAGAGGACTATAGTGAAAGTATGGATAAGGTAAGAGTTTATTTAGAAAATGAAATAAAAAAACTAGGGCAAAGCGACAAAGTAATAGCAAATGCTTTAGGGTATAAAGACGGGCGAACAGTTAACCACTGGTGGAGTAAATCACAATTTGCATTACCTACTAAAGAAAATTACGAGGCTTTAAGAAAATACGGTAAAAGTGTTTTAAATAATAATGACTTTCTTAAAAAGGACTATGACTTTCTTAAAAAGGACTTTTATGCTGGACGATCTTATTTTGACAATACACACGATAACCAAAACAACGTATGGCACTTTGAAAGAACCAGCAACCAAGAACGAGAATTAACGGGCAACCACGCAACGCCTAAACCTATTGCATTATGCAGCCGTGCGATTAAGTCAAGTAGTAGAGAGGGCGAAATAGTATTAGACGTTTTCGGTGGAAGTGGTAGCACCCTTATAGCTTGTGAGCAATTAAACCGCAAATGCTATATGATGGAATTAGATGAGCATTATTGTGATGTTATTATAAATCGTTGGGAAAGTTTTACTGGAAAGAAAGCAGAGTTGATAGAATAATGGCTAGGGAAGATTTAATTCCTTTCAATAAGTTAAGTGAAGCAGAACACAAGGAAATAGCAAGCCGAGGTGGAAAGGCTAGTGTTAAAGCTAGAAGAGCTAAAAAAACAATGCAAGAAATGCTTACTGTTTTGATGTCTGCAAAAATAAAAGATCCTGAATTAATTCAAAAATTAGCATATAGAGGTGTTAAGCCCAAAGATATGAATAATCAATCTGCAGTATTAGTAGGTCAAATGTTAAAAGCCATTAATGGGGATACTAAAGCAGCAGAATTTATTAGAGATACGTTAGGAGAAAACCCTAATAAAGTCCAAGTTGAATTTAATACAAATGGAACAACAGAAGCAATTATTTTAAAACTTGAGGAACGAAAGAATGGATTTGATGAAGAAAGAGAAAACGCCACTAATAGTAACTGATAAAATGCTTGATTGTATTGAATATGGTTTGCGGTCTAAAAGTTGGTTAATGGCGTTTGAGGGTAGCATTCGATCAATTAAAACAACGACAGTTATCCAAATGCTACATTTTCTAGTTCAACAAAGTGATGAAATATTTCATCTTATCGGAGCTCAAGACAATAATTCAATTAAAGACGTTATCCTTCAAGCGAAGTTAGGGTTAACAACTCTTTACCCAGAATATTATTCTTTAGAAAAAGATGAGATAGGTGGCTATTATGTTTTAGCCAAATGTGACGTCAAAAACAAGCCAAAAATTAAAAAAATACTTTTGTGTGGTTTTGGTAATAAATCACGTTGGAAAACGATTAATGGGCATGAATTTGGCGTCATTTTGCTAGATGAAGTCAATAATGCAAACAAGCAATTTGTGGATGAATGCTTTGCTAGACAAACAAATGTGGATAATCCTAAAATGTTGTTCACTTTAAATGGTGATTCGCCTACTCATTGGATATATCAAGAATATATTAATCATTGCAAGATATTGGGTAATGCTCCAGCAAGTATTATTGCTGAAATGTCTCAAGTAGAAAAAATTGAAGGATACTATTATGTTCATTTTACAATGTACGATAATCCAACAATGACAAAAGAAAAAATCGACAGAGCAGAATCAATTTTTCCCAAAGATTCTTATTATTACAAAATTAAAATTTTAGGGGAAAGAGGAACAACAGGAAAATTAATATTTAACGATTATATGACAGCAGAAAAACATATAGATGATTTGAGTAAAATTATTTACAATGAATATGTAGTAGGAGTAGATATAGGTTCCACAAGAGCATTAAATTCAATAAGCTTAGTAGGTTTTAAAGACAATTATACAGAAGTTGGAATAGTTGACAAATATTCGTTTAAACAATGTGGATATGACAAAAAAAAGGAACTGTTAATAAATACAGTTCTTTTTTGGCGTGACAAAGGAAGAAATATTAGATGTGTTTCAGTTGATAGTGCAGAACAAAATTTTATTTATGATTTAAAAACAGCATTTAAACCATATGGAATTGATGTCATATCTTCATACAAAGCAACGATTAAGGAAAGATGCGATTTATTAATAATTTTGTTGGCATTAAAAAAAATTAAATTTAATAACACAAAAGAAGGGCGTGAAGTCTATCAAGCTTATCAAATGGCAAAATGGGTTGAAGGCAAAGAAAATGAAGAAAGAGAAGATAATAACGATCCTATTAATGACATAATGGATTCGGTTGAATATGCTTTGACTAGACATATGAAAAAATTACTTTCTTATGTTAAACAAGAAATAAAAGGAGAAGATTATGGGGCTAAAAAATTACATGACTAGAAAAAGGTTAGATAAATTAGAAAGGGATTTGAAAATGTTAAGAGATAGATATAATTTTGATGCATCTAAAGCAATCGATTTAAGTGATGTTTTGGGTTTGGATGCTTTTACGAGAAGAATACAAGAATATCAAGTTTGGAATAGCGGCAATGCTGTGCTAATTAATTATTTTTATAATAATAACGGAAGCAATAATTATTTAAACTATTTTTGGCTAAATGCCCCATCAAATTACATTAAACGACATTGTGGAGTTCCTAAATTAATTTCAAATAAAATGGGAACTATTTTATTTGGTGGAGGTTTTAAACCAATAGTAACTGTTTATAAAACAGATGAAAGCGGAAATGTTACAAAAGAAAAAGATAATAATGTTACAGAAAATGCTCAAGAAGTTATAGATGCTTTGTTTGAAAAAACTAAAATATTAAAACAATTCCATGCTCAAGCAGTAAAAGAGTCATGGTGTGGTGAAAGTTTTTTAAAATTTAATTACGACTTAAAACTATCTCAATTTCCAATTATAAAGGCATATGATTTAACTAAAGCAGAAGCAATAGTAGAAAAAGATATTACTACAGCAATTATTTTTAAATCGTGGTTTAACAAAAAAGAAGACAAAAATAATATGAAAAAATATCGATATGAAGAAACTTATACTACTGATAATATGGGATATGCTGTAATTTACAATAAATTATATGAACTAAAAACAGATGGCAAAGAAAATGAAGTACCATTAACAACTATTCCAGAAACTAGTAATATTTTGGCTGAATATCGTTTTGAAGGGTTAAAAGGAATGCTAGCCTTTCATAAACCAAATAAATTGCCAAATAATGAATTTCCAGATAGTGTTTATGGTGCAAGTGATTATCAAGGCGCAACAGATACTTTTGATGGCTTAGATGAGGTATATTCTGAATTTGTTGCAGAAACAAGAAATAATAAAACAATTAGATATATTCCTACTGATATGATTCCACAAGATGAAAGTGGTGTACCATTATTAAATCTTGCAAAATGGATTACAAATTATCAGAAAGTAACAGGAGATCAGGACCAAGGAACAAATAGTGAGATTCAAATTCAAGAAATACCAGATAAAACGGCATCACTTGCTGAAAAATATTTAAAATATTTAACAAACGCAATTAATCTTGCTGGGCTTAGTCCACTTGCACTTGGTATAACAGGTCTTGAAGCGATTAATGCTGGTGAAACTAGCCAAAAAGAAAGAAATAGAGTCACTTTAGAAACAAGAAGTGACAAAATTAATAATTATTGGAAACCTTTTTTAAAAGAAGTAACTTTGCAACTTTTAAATTTTAACAATTGGTTGGTTAAGACAGCAGGAGCAAAACAAGAAGGATTAGAAGTTGATAAAGTATCGTTTGAAAATGCTGATATAACTTTTGATTTTGGAAATTATGTTGTCGAAAACGAAGACAATATAATTACTCGATGGGCTAATGCGAAAATGGGAGGTTTATCATCAATTGAAAATGGTGTAAGACAAATCCATCCAGATTGGACAGACGAACAAATTTTAGAAGAAGTTACCAAGATAAAATTTGAAAATAATATCGGTGTTGATGATCCAACTTTATTACAAATGGATTTGACAGAGGAAGATACATTTACAAATGGCGAAGATATTGAATAGTCCCAATCAAAATGTAGCTGGTGAACATTTAATATTACTACAAGATGCGATTACTAAAATTAAACAACTTATTTTAAAAGGTGCAAGTAATGAAGAAATCAATCAAGTCATCAATAATTATGTAAATAAGTTTGTAGATCCTGCAACAAAAAGAGCCTTCCAAAAAAGTTTAATTCAATCCGCAAACAAAATGATGTATCAATATAATTACAATACAAATATTTTAAATCAGTCATTTATTCAAAAAGTTGTTAAGCATTATAATTTAGGAACAGGAATGACACAAGCTAATCAAACCTATACTATTGATTTAAAGGCAATTTATGGGGAATATTTAAACAAACAGATAGACCAAAGAAAAACTATAGAAGAATTTAGAAATCGCATTACTAACACAAAATATGGCTCTATTTTAATTAAAAATTATGACAAGCAAGTTAAAGACCAAGTTAAACTTTTAGCAAGTGAACCTGCAAAATATGTCGCAAAAGATGGAAGAGCAATTAGTTTAAGAAATAAAGTAGAAATGGCTGTAAGATATGAAGCAAATCAAATGGATCTAGCACAATATAAACAAAATGGCATTAAATTAGTATGGACAAGTTCGCATGCCGACGCTAGTCCAAGATGTACACCCTTTCAAGGCAAATTGTGGAGTTTAGATGGAACAAGTGGCATAATTGATGGTCATAGATATCAACCAATTGAAATTGCTTTAGATGCAAATGGTGGTAATTCAATAATTAATGGCTATAATTGTAGACATTATTTAATTGAATATGAAAAGGGTAGTACTGCTCCTAGACAATTTACTTCAAAAGAAATTCAAAAAGAATATAAAATTGACCAAAGGCAAAGACAATATGAGAATAGAATTAGGCAATTAAAGACCGAAGAAACGCTATTAAGGCAACAAGGTTTTGCGAAAGATGCAACAAGAATTAGAAAAAGTTGGCAAAATTTAAATAAAAAGTATGAAGAATATTCAATCAAGAATGGAAGAGCATTTTATAGATGGAGAACACAAATAAGCGAAGAGGAGAAACAAAATAAAATAAATAGTCTTGACAATACAAAAAAAGATGATATAATTGAAAAAGTAGAACCTATACAAATAGAGATTAATGGAAAACTAAAAGACGATAAATGGGTAAATAAAGCATTTGAAAATGCACAAACAACCGACAAAACTATTGCTGAATTATATAATCTTGTTGGTTCTAAAAATAAAGACTTAAAATTTATACATTCATCAAAAAGAGCTTATCAACAAGGAAACACAATTTCTATTAATAACACAGATACATTTAGTGGTAAGATGACTGCTTATCACGAAATAGGACATTATATAGATCAATTGGCACAAAAACAAGATGGAGCGTTTTATTTAGGTAGAATAGGTTCAATTGAAGAATTGAAAAAATCACTTACTATAGAAACTTTTGATGATTATACAGGTGAAAAAATAAAAGAATTATTTGAAAAAATTTCACCAAAAATTTTAGAAACTCAGAAAAAAAGTTTTGAATGGAAAACAAATAATTCTAAATTAGCCCAAGAATTGTATGATTCTAAATTAAGTGAATTAAGTGGATGTGTTATTAAAGAAGGAAAAGTTCTTGAAAACCCAAATAAATTGCACGTTAGAGAAATAATGAAGTATAGTAAAGAAGCTGAAAAATATAGCAAAAAGAAATATGAGCAAATAAAAGAAAATGCATTAAATTTAAAAAACGGAGAAGAAGAAAACAAAAATATATTATTTTATGATATGATAGATGCAATGACATGTGGAAGAGCAACGTCAAAAGAAAATATAAGAAAAGGATATGGTGTAAGTTGGGGACATGGTTCTGGATTTAGAGATTTGGAAACTATATCTGCTGAATTGTTTGCAAATTTTATGGCTTTAAAAGTTCAAAATGGAAATGAACAATTAAATGAATTTAAAAAATTGTTTCCAAAAACGTATGACTCTTTGGAAAAATATAAAGATATTGCTCTAGAAAGGATTAAAAATGAAAAATGATGAAATTTTAAAATCAGGCGATAATATTTATGAAAAGATGAAAAAAACAGCATATGATGAAGGTGGACAAGCTTTATTAGAATGGTTGGCATTAGAATTTTCTATGTTTGTTTCTTATTCTGAATTACAGGATAAATTATTAATGATGTTAAAAACAGAAAATGGTAATCCAGACTATGTAGAAAAAAAGATTGAAATTCTAGAAAAAGCAATTAAAGATGGTGAAATAACAATGACAGAAGAAAATAGAAAATATTTTGAAGATTATACAGATTTATAATATTAAAGAACGCTTATTTTGCGTTCTTTTCTTTTTGCCCTAAACATGGCATTAAACTGTTTCAGGCAGACTCCTCCTGCCTGTGCCTTCTAAATAATAACAAGACTCCAGAAATGGGGTCTTTTATTATACATCGTGAGTAAACACGTTAAAAACAATGAATGATTAAATCTAATAGTGGTCATCCCACTTAAAAAAATGAAAGGAGAAAATTATGTCATTAGAAAATTTAAAAAAATTAATTGGTGAGGATATTTTTAATCAATATATCGCACCAAAAATTGAAGGAAAAGATTATTTTTTTGCGGAAGGAAAAGATTTTATACCAAAATCGAGATTTGATGAAGTTAATGAAACAAATAAAGAGTTAAAGAATCAAATTGCTAGCAGAGATTCACAACTTGTCGAACTTCAAAAGTCCGCAAAAGGAAATGAAGACCTTACAAAACAAATTGCTGAATTACAATCGGCAAATGCAAAAGCAAAAGAAGAATACGATGCTAAGATTCTTCAATTGCAAAAAAACTACACCTTAGAATCAATACTTGCTAAAAGTGGTGCTAGAAACCAAAACGCTTTGAAAGGAATGTTAGATTTAACAAAATGTACTTTTAAAGATGGAGTATATAGTGGGTTAGATGAACAAATTGCTCAAATTAAAAAGGATAATGATTGGTTATTTACTAATCAAGTATCAACATCTGCAGGAAGCGAACATCATGGTTCTGATGGTGGAGGAGTAGACGAATTCGAAAAATTTAGAAAATTATAAAAAAGGAGATTAAAAAAATATGGCAAATTCAATAGCAACTGCAGTTCGTTATTTTAATAATGATGCAGAATTAGAAAAAATTTATCAAGCGTATTCATATACAGCAGATTTTATCAAACCAAATGTAGCAGTAGGTGCTAAAACTGTTAAATACAGACAAGTTAGTTTAGGTTCAACAGTTTTAGGAGATTATAATCGTGAAACTGGTTATACTAGAACAAACATTAATGTAAGTTGGGTGGAAAAATCGTTAACGCAAGATAAAGGAAACGTTTTAAGACTTGATAAAATGGATGGAGAGGAAGCACAAAGTTTAGAAATTGCAACAGTTGGTCGCAAATATATTCGCGAAGTGCAAATTCCATCTGTTGATAAATATCGTTTTACACAACTTGTAGGAGCAACTGGTTCTAAAGTTGCAACAGGAGCTTTAACAGCAGATACGATAGAAGCTGCAATAGATAGTGGTTTAGATTATTTATATGATTTAGGAGTTCGAGAGAATTTAACTTTGCATATTGCAACTTCAAAGGCTAGATTATTAAAACAAGCAGCAAAATCAACTGGTTCTATCTCTACTGGCTCTTGGGGTGGAGATTTATCGGTAAATGTTACGTTGTACGGAGATGCAACTAAAGCTAAAGTAATTCAAGTTCCAGATGATATTTTGGGTGAGGGAATTGATTTTATTTTAACTGCAACACCAGCATTTGCTGCATTTGTTAAATATCAAGAAAACAAATATTTTGATGAGATTCCAGGATTTGGTGGCAGAATGACTGAACTTGATTTAGGTATTTATCATGATGCTTGGGTAGAGCCAGGAGCAGAAAAAGCAGTTTATATTCATAAACCAAGTGCTAGTCAAGCAAGTTCTGAAACAGAATAATAAAAAATGAGCCACAATTAGTGGCTCTTTTCTAATGAGGTAAATATGAATTTTGAAAAAAAGTTTTTAGAAAAATATGGATTAGAATTAAATGATGTTGTTCCAAATGGCAATTTTGAACAAAACAAAGTAAAAAGATTTATTGATCAACAAATTGAACTTGTGGAAACTTATTGCAAATCAAAAAATGCAACATTTAATTATAAAAATTTAACAACCGCAAGAAAAGAAGTTTTTGACAACATTGTATTAGATCAAATGTATTGGACGTTAAATACAGACGATTATTCTGTTGTAAGTGGAATTGATTTAACAACAGGCATGTCAATTCCAATAATTGAACTTACAAGTAGATATATTTCTCCTACTGTTCAAATAAAATTGAAAGCAAATGGATTTTGCTTTAGAGGTTTAGGCTGTTGATTCCAAATGCAAGATTAAGAAAAAAAATTGTGAGTGAAGATGGACAAATTATTGGGCATTTAGAAGAATGGTATCCATTAAAAGTTGTATTAAATAGTAATGCAAGAAGTGAATCAATTGGAATTGCCGAAGGATTAAAAAGTGGTAAATTTACTGCAGTATTTACGACTAGAACAACTTTACTTGATAATAATGCATCTAGAATCGAAGTAGATGACAGAATTGACATTTTATTTAATAAACAAAGTAGAATTGTTAAATATGTTGAAGAATCACCTAAACAAATTGGCAACAGTAAAATTTATTTTATTGGTGTAGAATAATGGATTTATTAAAAAAAACTGAAATATGTGCATTAATATTAGAGACAGCTTGTAGAATTTATGCACCAAAAGATACAGGGAATTTGTCAATAAATGCAATTAAATCTGTATATGAAGATGGTGTTTGGCAAGTAGTAATTGGTGGAGAACTCGCACCATATGCTGTTTATACAAATGAGCCATGGGTTAGTCCACATTGGAAAGGTGCTACAAATCCAAATGAAAATTGGATACAAAAAGCAATTGAATCAGTAAGGACAGTAATTGTTGGTATTTTTCAAGGAATTTATACTGAACAAGAAATCAGTAAATATCAACAACAATTAGACTTGCTATTAATTGAAACAATAATTTATAGAGAAAAAGGAGTGATAGATTTTGACATTTGAACAACATTTTAAAATGATTTTTAAAACGAATTTAGAGGCGATTTTAGGCTCAAATTTCAAAGTTTTTGTTACAAATGACTTAACATTCAAGAACTATAGAAAAGGCGATATTTTAGCAGTAATTAAGACGGGGCAAGGAACTACATCTGGAGTAGAAAATGTTCTTGCCACCAACATAGTGACAACAATCACTTTAAAGTATGAAAGTATCTATCAACAAGAAATACTTGCCAAATTAAATGATTATGTAAATAATATAAATGGCAAAATTTTTACTACAGATGATAGTATTTCTTACAAACTTGGTCTTAACACACCTTATACTATAGGTTCTCCAAATATTGAAAATGTAGGAAATGAAAGCATATACACAAGTATATGCCAAATAGTTGGTAATGTGTTTTATTCCAATTTACCAATAATTGTTGATAAATTTATATATTTTGAAGAAGAAAAAGTTAAAATTGAGGGAATACAAAATTTTCAAGACAACACACTTTATAATTTCCAATTAAGCGATGGTACAAGCGATGAAGGAGTACAAAGTTATAATGGATTAACAAGAACTATTACAATTAGTTTTTATAATTCAAATAACACTTTTTGTAATTATTTAAAAACAATTAATTTAGCAGGAAAAATTTTTAAATTTCAAAAAGGAGAAGATGAAACAATTAATGTCGTTTTTAACAATAAAGTTTTAATTGAACAAAATGGTGTTGAAATTTATACAATTGTGTTGGGGGTGGTTGATTAATGCCAGCAAATAATACAGAAATTAGAATACCTGTTGTTATTGAACTTCAAGCAAATAAGGGAACTAATGTTAATCAACCAATACGAAATAATGCAACAGGAACATTAACAAGAACAGAAGTTACAGGTCAAGCAATTTCAGCAGGTTTTTTAATTCAAAGCGGTCAAAAATTGATTGCAGCAACAGGAAATACACAAGTTTCAAAAGCAATAGGTGATACCGTTAAATATGGGACATTAGGTATAAGAGTTTTGAGTGGAGATGTAACAGCCTTAGCAAGTATGGCAATTGATTTGGCTAGCGAAGCAATAAAAAAAGTTAACCAACTGCGACAAGAAGCAGAGGTTAACAATCAAATAAAATACAACCAAATATTAAATGGTCGTGTATTTTTAGGAAGTGGTCAAATTCAAGTTACTACCGATTGGATGGGTAGAGAAATTTATAATATTAGACAATAATTTTTATATATTTCTATTAATTAATAAAAATATTGTTCCTAAAAAAACATAAGGTACAAAATTTAAAAGTAAATTTTTAAAATAATTAATATCAATTGAGTTAAATGAATCGTAGTTGCTAGTAATTAATCCAAAAATTATTAAAGAATAAAAATAAAAAAATATGCTTGATATTATTAAAATGTTTTTAATTTTTTCTTTTTTCATAATAAATCCTCCAAATCAATAAAATTTTACCATAGAAAGGTTAAAAAGTCAAATGACAACAAAATATTATTTAAATAAAAATTTAGAGTGGGTTGAAATACCTGAATTAAATGAAGACAAAAGTATAGCACAGACATTTCCACAAAATTATACTTTTGGCATTGATGAAGCTTTAGATGTTGCAGAATTTAGTTTTTTTGCACCAGAAAAATATCATATACCAGTTGATTCTATTATTAAAATTAATAATGATGAAATTATAAAATATTGGATAGTTAAAGACAGTAAAAGTGCTAAAATGCAATATCCTAATATTTGGACACAACAAATGCAACGGTTAAATACTTTAACATTAGTTGAACCGATTGATTTATTAAGAGGTTTTAAAGTTGAGCCTTGTGCATTTGCAGAAAATAGTTATACATTGGAACAAATAATTAAAAGATTATTTGATATAGCAAATTTTGATGCAGAAGTTGAAATACCAAATATAAATTATAATAATCCTAAACTTACATATGTTTCAACTACCTTATATTTAGTAGCATTTGAAATTGCTAGAACCATTGATTGCATACCTTATTTAGATTTTAATGAAACAACTAAAAAATGGATTTTGAAATTTCAAAAATTAGATGGATTAAATGGTAAAGAGTATGATATATCTATTTTTTCAAATCCTAAAGACTTTGTAACAGAAATAGGAGAAGGGCTAGCTAAAAATGTATATTGTGAAGTTAAAAATGTAAATATTGGATTAACTAGGTTTCCTTCTTTAGGAAGCAGAAAAATAGGAAATATAGATGGAAGTTATAAAATAACTTTAGAAAATATTGGAATCAAAACAAATAATAATATTTCAAATTTATTAGATGTTAGATTATATGGTTACGAATATAATACCGATTCTATTGATTATAATAATTATTTCTTTTTATATAATAATGTTAATTTAATTTATTATACAGGAACACCAACAGCAACAAATATTATAAATGTAAAACAAAGAGAAATATTAGTTAAAATACTAAAATTTGATGATTATGAAATTTTAAGTCAAGAAGAAAAAACAAATAAAAATATAATGTATATTTATTATACTAATGATGGCATAATTTATCTAAATGATTTGTCAAAAATATGGATAGAAAATGATGTGATTTTTAAAAGTAGCAAATCAAATGATTTTTTGTGGTCAGATTTAGGTGGAGTAATAAACAACCCAACTAATTATCCTACAGGGCATATTAACGTTGTTAATATAAATTATAGCAATTTAAACTTTTATATTGAATATAAGTCTATTTTGTCTTTAATGCCATTAATTATTTCCAACAATTCTAAATATGATGATACAACCAATTATAATCAAACTTCGCAACAAGTAGATCCGAATAGAATTGGTAGAGTTTTGCAAACCTATATTGATAATATGTCATACGGTTCTATGATAAAAAGTGGAGTATTTTATTCTTGGAGTGAAATCCCAATGCCAGGATCAATTATTAAAGATGGAAATAAAAGATATTTGGTAGATAGTATTACAATAGAACAAAAAAATAAATTTGTAAATGTAGATGCTCAACTTTGTTTAGAAAGAGCAAAGAGAAGAGAATATATTTCTGCTAATACTGAATTACAAGTTAATTCTATACCTAATGAAGAAATTGTATCTAGACTAACATTAAAAATATATAAAATATTTTTTAGTATTCAAGATAATTTGTCAAAAACAAATAAAATTAATATAAAAAAATTGCTTTTAAATAATAAATTTAGAAATTATATGTTTTATAATCAATTTTATAGCAATAATACTGAATATAAACTTTTAGGAGACACAACATTTAGTTTAATTAGCAATAATATAATTTTTAACCAAAAAGCTATAAGTAACATAATATGGGATGAGGTAAATGACACAAATGGAATAATAATACCATATAATTATACTGATGAAAATGGTTATATAAAAGATAATGTTAATAATAAAGTAATATTATTCAATGCTAGTATACAAGATGTTAAAAATTATCCTATTATAGATTCTATTCCTAGTGAGGACAAAATAATATTAGAATTTTCTAAATTTAGCAAAGATCCTTACGAAATCTTTAATTTTACTTTTCAAATCAATTATCGAGGTGTAAACAATACTATAGTTCGAGAAGAATATGTAGAATATCTTTTAAATGGAGTTGAAAATCCTACTTATTCTATAAGATTATTCAATATTAATATTGGAAAGTATGATAATTTACCTAGCGAATATGTGGCAGAAATAGGCTCTGTTAGCGTTTCAGAATTTGATGAAGAGAATAATTATATTTCAGTTGATTTTACAAGTGTAGAAAACAGTTATAAATCTATTGTATTATTATTAAATGATAAACCAATTATGATTAAAAACTATTTTGAAAAACAAACTGGTTTATCATCTTTTAAAATTTATTTAGCAACAGAAGATGGGACACCAGTAAGAACTGGAGTAATGGGAATAGACCCGTACGAAGAAGAGTCAAATTAATTGGCTCTTTTATTTTTTAGAAAGGAGAAATTAAATGATAAATAATTTAGCAAAAGTAATAATTGCTGAAAATGGAAGTATTAAAGATTTTGAAGATACTGCTTTTCTAGTATCTAATGCTGATGAAGTAAATTCAATACAAATGTATGTTCCAGATAGTATTGGTTCTAGTTTAGTGCAATTGTCTTTTAAAAGAGCAGATGGCTTTGTTATTTCAAATAGACAAATGGACTTTGTTTCAATTTTAGATCCTGCAAGTGGAGCAGATGTAGAAGTATTGACAAAATTATATGAATATCAATTCAAAGAAGACGACAGAATTTTGGATATAGCAGGCCAATTGCAGATATCAGCATTAATAAAGGATGGAACAAAAACTTTAGCCACTCCTTATTTTTGCCTTTATATTAGGAAAAATATTAAGCCAAATTTAGAAACAAAAACAGAGGAAGAATTTTATCAAGAAGGATTAGAAATTGTCGAGAAAGCACAAATTGATATTAATAATCATAAAGCCGATTATGGAAATCCACATAAAGTAAGAGCAGATCAAGTTCCTATTTCAAATGAAAACCAAACATTAGTTTCAGAAAAATTAGAAGATATTTCCGAGAGCATAAATTTAAGTAACAATAATATTTCTAATTTACAACAAAAAGATATTGAATTAGAACAGACAATAGAACAAAATGCGAATGAGGCAAAAGATTATACAGATAAAAATACATTTCAACTTCAACAAAACATTAATGTTTTGTTTTCCGAAGTTCAAAATCTAAACGGAAATAAACTAAATAAAATATTCAACGACATAGCTATTGCTAATAATCTTGCAGAAAACGATTATTTTGTCTTAAATAGTGGAAATCAAGCATATAGAATTTCTGTTGAAAATATGAAAAGTATTTTTGGCGGAGGTGGAAGTGATCATTATAAAGGAGATTTTATAAGTTATGAAGAATTAGTTGAAACATATCCTACAGCAAAATCTGGAGATTATGCATTTGTAAATGTTGGAAGTCAAATGATCATGTATGTATGGGACAATTCTGGCGAAGATGAAACAATGCAAGGTTTTTGGCGGGAAACCACATCGGGTAAATATGTCTTAACAACAACTTTTGCAAGTTTTCAAGAAATGTTGTTAGATGGCTCTTTAATTGTTGATACAGCTAAAAATTTTGATAATGGAGATGGAACAAAAACAAATATTAAACAAACAGTTGATGCTTTTAAAACAAAAATATTAGATTTAGAACAAAAACAATTTATAGTTATTGAAGTTGATTATTCAAATCCTATTATTACCGAAGATATGTTTAATTTGGCTAAAAATAATGACAGAGTTGTTATAAAAATTAATAATATTGTTTCTAATTCTATGAATATATACGCATATAAAGTTTGGGATTCTTCTTTAAATTTAGGAAATTTAAAAGGATTAAGTTTTGTTACAATTGATGCTTTGTCATTAGGTTATACTATTTTTACAATTTCAGAAGATTTAGAAATTAATACTAATTCTTATAACGATTTTGCATTAGCATCAACTTTAAATTTGAGATTAGAAACTAGTGAACAAAAAAATTTATACTATTCTATTTCAAATGGTGATTCAGCAAATGAAAAAAGTATAGATTTATCACCAGCTATTCAAGCAGTTGTTGATGAAAACGATGTTTATATAGTTAATTATGACAATGTTACAACAGATTCAAAGGTTTTAAATTTTTTGAAAAATGGAAAACCTAATAAAATTTTAATAAGTAGTGGAAATGTTTTATACAGTTTTCAAAATTCATCATCTTATGCAGAAACGGATACTTTTTCTTATTTTGCTCATGTTTCAATTCAATTTCACAATTATTTAATTAAACAAGATTATATAGTTTTAAGTAAAAACAAAAATACTGAAGAAATAACAATTCAACAACTAGCAATTTATGGACGTTTTAGCAAAGAATCTTTTTTATATAAATCTAGTCAGATACAAATTAATCCTGCTACAGATGGAGAAATAACAACTGGAACAAACGATGTCAAAGCAATCACTCCAAAAGGGTTAAAAACTTATATGGATGGATTATCTTTTGGCTATGTTGTCCCAACTGTTTATATCACAGATGCATCTTTAGAATATGGAACATTTTCAGGAGATGATTTAACAAATTTACAAAACGATCCAAACACTATTATTTATCAAGCAAACGAAGATTCAACTAATGATGCTTATACAATTTTAGGTGAAACTGCAGGTACAAGAACGTTTGGTAATTTTAAAGGAAATATTGTTTACAAAATAGAAGTAAATTTAGCTGACGGAACTTGGTTAAAAACAAATGTGGATATTGTAACACAAAGCGAATTTAACTCAACAATTGGAGATATTAATAGTATTTTAGATAGTATTAATGGCGAGGTAATTTAAAATGGGAACAACTGCACAAAAATTACAAAAAATTCTAGATACAAAAGTAGCTTTAAAAAATGCAATTAATGAAAAAGGAGGAACAATAACTGATGATACTCCTTTTGATGAATACCCTATTCAAGTTAGCAACATTCCAAGTTCACCAAGTTTTACAGATCCTAATGTAACTTTTTCATATTATAATTCAAGTTCAAAATTATATTTAGAATATGCGGGAACAATGGATAGTTTATATGATAATAAACTATTTATTTATAAACATAATGTTACAATAAAATATAAAGATAGTAGTAGCAGTAGTACAACAAATTCAACAACTAGAGACATATATGTTATGTTTTCAATGAATTCTACTAATAAAGTTATAAAAGTAACAGCTATACCATCACCGAATAAACAAATGGTAATATGCAGACCTAGTGGAACTGACCATAATTTATCAAGTAGTGGTGGCAATAGTTTTTCTTATTTAGGTTTTACCTTTACTAGTACTAGTGGAGTTGTTACTGGAGCAACACTAAATAGCAGTGAATTACTATATGTTATAGATTCAAATGAATAATATGAAAAATAAAAATTTTAAATTAAAATTATTAATAAAAAAATTAATATTGTTGTTGTTAATACTTAATTTTGTAGATTATTTATTGACTTTAAATAATTTAAATAATTTTAAAGAAGCAAATTTGTTAATGGAACAATTGTTAGATAAACCTTTTTTGCTAGGAATTGTCAAAATAATTATTGTTCCTTGTCTTTTGTGTTTTATTTTTTTAAAAATTAAAAAACCAAAATTATTGTACTTTTTGTTATTAATTGTAACAAACTTAATCTACAGTTATGCAGTGATTTTGGGTTTTTTTATAGCAATTAATTAATTTTGGGGGTAAAATGAAAAATTTTAGGGGGGAAATACTAAAAATTTTAGATGGTCATATTGATGAAAATTATATTGAAAAATTGTGTATTAAGAAAGGAGTTTTTTATTTAAGTGAGACAATTTTTTTATATACTCGAAATACTTGTGAAGAAGTAGCCGATATTTTAAATATTTCAACAAGAACAGTAAATAGAAGAATAAAAAAATTTATTGATGTCATTAAATTGTCATAAAAGCGTCATTGTTTAAAAAAAGATTACATTTTATAATTTTGTTGTATAGATTTTTAAAAATGAAGGAGTAAAACTATGCAATCTAATTTTTATGGTAATCCTTATGGGAATAATTTTTATCCAAATTATCAAAATCAATATCAGCAAGCAAGACCTAACATAATTTTTTCTTTTGTAAATGGCATTGATGATGCAAAGGCTTATATTTTGCAACCAAATCAAACTGCTTATTTAAAAGATAATAATAGTACTTTTTTATATGAAAAAAGAGCAGACCAACAAGGAAGATATACTCTTGAAACATATGATTTGGTTAAACTAGATAAAAATGAGGATTATGCTAAAAAGTCAGATTTTGAAGCATTAAAATTGGAAGTTAATAGAATTTCTGAATTACTTGCAAAGAATCAACAAGCAGGAGGTTCTAAAGATGAACAATAATCCAATGACAATATTTAGTCAAATGATGCAAATGGGTAAAAATCCACAACAAATTATGCAACAAATTCGGCAAATGGCAATGAAGAATCCACAAATGCAACAAATGCTTAATCAAATTCAAGTTGCAAACAATCAAATGCAACAAAGTGGGATGTCACCTCAACAATATGTACAACAATTCGCTAAACAAAATAATCTTGATTTGCAACCTATGCTTCAAATGTTAAATCAAATGGGTATTAAGTTGTAGGTCGACATGCAACCTTAATATAAATTTAATTTTAAGGAGAAAAAATATGGCTTATTTTGAAGGTGAAATTCCAACAGTTGTTTCAGGAAATAATAGCAATGGCTTTGGCAACGGATTCTCAGATGGATGGTGGGGAATTATATTAATTGCCTTATTGTTTGGTTGGGGTCGTGGTGGCTATGGCTTTGGTGGCGGAAATGGTGGAAATGGTGAAGTAGTAGGTTATGAACTTGGTAAAATGGCTACACAAGCAGATATAGCAGCTGGATTTAATAATAGTGCTGTTTTAGGATCATTGAATGACTTAAAACTTGGTCAAGCTGGCATTCAACAAACATTATGTCAAGGCTTTAGTGGTGTTAATACAGCAATTATGCAAAATGGTTATGAAACACGTTCCGCAATTACTGATTTAGGTTATAGATTGCAAGATTGTTGTTGCCAAACTCAGCGTGCAATTGATGGTGTAAATTACAATTTAGCTCAATCAACTTGTGCTTTACAAAACACAATGAATATGAATACGCGCGATTTAATTGAAAATCAAAATGCAAATTATCGTGCAATTCATGAAGAGTTAGTTGCTAACAAAATTGAAGCTAAGAATGAACGTATTGCAGCATTAACTCAACAAGTTAACGCATTACAACTCGCTGCATCACAACAAGCACAAAATGCTTATATTGCAGCTAATCAAGAAGCACAAACGGCTGAATTAATACGTAGACTTGGCAAAGATTGTCCAGTTCCTGCATATGTTGTGCCAAATCCTAATTGTTGCTATGGTAATCCATTAGGTGTATCATACAATCAAGGTAATTGTAGCTTTTCAACAATTCAATAATTTAGAGAAAGGATTAATTATCCTCATTTAAGAGCATAGTTAATTCTATGCTCTTTATCTTTTGAAAGGAGTATATAAAAAATGTTATTATTGGGGGCAAAAAATACTACTAGTCAAACAGTATTGACTAATGGTATTGTAAATCTAGGGGCAGTTTATCGCAAATACTGCAAAAAAAATTGCGAAACAAATACTTTTACTTTTAATTCAACAAGTGTAAGTTTAAACCAAAAAGGTGTTTACCATTTAACATTAAATGCAAATGTTTCAGGTAGTACTGCAGGGAATGTAACATTACAATTATTTGAAAATGGTGTAGCAGTTCCTGGTGCAATAGCAACTCAAACAATTACTACGGCGACTACAGAAGTCAGAAATATAACTATTGATTATTATTTTTTAGTAGATTCATCTTGTGTATTAGGAATTCCAACAAATTTTGTTAAAAATATTTCAGTAGTTAACACTGGTGTTGGTTCAATAATTAGTAATGTTTTGCTTAATATTGATAAGGTCTTATAATGGTGAATTTTATGGAAAAAAATAGATTTTTAAGACCTGAAATGGATGGTAGACGTGGTCGTAGAAGACGTGAACGTGATAGAGCAAATGGTATGGATGAAAGGAATCCATATGGTTCAAAAGGTGGATATGTAACATCTTCAAAGCGGGGGCGAGATAGAGCAATGGATGGTAGAGACTATCATCCAGAATATGATTCTAGATACGATAGCAGATATGATGCCAACTATGGAGCAAGCAATGGTCATTATGGTTTTGAACAACATAGAGAATATAATCGACCTGTTGAATATGAAATTTATGGAGAAATGACATATAAAGATAGAAATAGGGAGGATTATTATAGTAGAAATAATAGAAGTGATTATCATTATGAAAACTATGGTCAATCCTATAATGATTATTCATCAGAAGATCCAAAACTAAAATATAAAGAAGAGTTGGAAAAATGGATTAAAAAAATGAAAAATAAGGATAGATTCCAAATTTCAAAGCAAGAAGTTATCAGTAGAGCAAAACAAATGGGAATTAATTTTGAAGAGTTTACGGAAGAAGAGTATTATGCAATTTATCTTGCTATGGTAACAGATTATAAAAATATTGGGAATGATCCACAAAAATATTTAGATTTAGCAAAACAATTTTTAGAAGATGATGATATCGAATTAAGCCCAAGTGAAAAAGTATATGCTTATTTAAATTATATAGTTTTAGGGAAAGAATTAAAAGAAGATGAAGTATAAATTTCTCAACTTGCAACCATTAGGTCGCAAGGAAGAAGACTGTGTCTGTAGAGCAATATCTTTAGGATTAAACGAAGATTATTATACAATTCAGCATAAATTAGATTTAATTGGAGATCTTTTTGAATGCGAAGAATTGTGTGTGTGCTGTTATAAACATTTGCTAGATAGTGTATATAATTTAAATCGTTATGAAAGTTTTCAAGGTATGACTATTGAAAAATTTTTAAATTTAAATCCAGTAGGAATTTTTATAATACGAGTTAATGGGCATTTAACTTGTGCAATTGATGGTACGTTGTACGATATTTGGGATTGTCGAAATGAAATTATAGATATAGTTTGGAAAGTAGAATAACTAACCTAGGAATTAACCTAGGTTTTTTTAAGGAGAAAAAAATGAATTATGAAAAAAGAATACTTGACACAATAAAAGATGATTTAATAAAATCAAAAAATAAATGTTCTGAAGGAAGTTTGTTAATTCTCAAAGATAACAAGAAAATAGAATTTGAAAAACTTGAAAAAATAAAATATAAAAATCAAAAATTAGAAGAAGTAATAGAAGATTTATATAAAAAAAATAAAGAATTAGAAGAACAATTAAATACATTAAAACAAGCAGTAATTAAATTAGCAGTATTTATTGATGATTCTAAATTTATGTAGGAGGTCAAAATGTCACAAATTTTAGAAACAATAATCGAATTTATAACTAGCGAGAAAGTCGCATATGTCATTTCTTTAATAGGAGCATTATATATCCCTGTTCAAGGAATAGTTTCAAAAATTACTAATAAAAAATTAAATAAAAAAATTCAAAATAAACAAACATTATTGCAAATTGTAAAAGATGAGTATCAAAAATATGCTACAAATGCAGAAGTAATAGTAAACAATTTATCTACAAAATATATTGAAGCAGAAAAAACAATTGAGAAAATTACTGACATTTTAAAAAAACAAAGTGAAGCAATGACAATTGCTTTTAACAATTCAAATTTAAATGCATCAGCAAAAAAACTTGTCGAAGAAACATTAAAAATTGTTGAAGATGCAGCAAATAATATTATTGATGGCTCTATCACAGAAGATGAAAATAAAAAAGATGGGCAAATACCAATTTCAAACGCTGTAAAAGAGGTTGTCGAGGAAAAAGAAAATGAAAAAAGAGAAATTAAGCGAATTAAATAATTTTAAATATTATTTCAAAAAAAGAATTTTGTATTTTATCGGATTTATTTTTTTATATATTTTTCCTACAATTTTAATTTTTGAAAATTTATTTGTTTTAAAAAAAATCGAAGTTGAAAGTAAACAAGTTTTATCACTTTCTTGGTGTATAGTTGGAATTATTTATTTAACTTTTTTGGCAAAACATTTTAAAAAGAAAATTTTAGATATAAAACCAGGTGCTTTTAAAACTTTTTTAGGAGGATTAGCATCTTTAATTCCTGTCACAATATTAGCTTCATTTGTTCAATTGATACAAGATTTAATAAATAAATTACCTACTATTAATATTGCAAAAAGTATTTGGTTAATCATTTTTAGTCTTGTAATAGGATTAATTTTACAAGTGATAGATTCTGCCATTAATAAGAAATATTTATATGATTTAGAAATAAATAAAATTGCTAAAAAAGAAGTAGATGTTGAAACAAGAAAACAAGAACTTGTAAAAGAAAGAAAAGAGATGGAACAATGAAAAAAGAGAAATTAACTTATCTTATTCATGGATTAATTATATTTGCAGATTTTCTTATTATTTTTATTTTTTCTATTTTGACAATAAATTTTACAGAAGAAAAAATTTCAAATCCTACATTTTGGATCAATATAATAATTACACAAACAACTGTTATGGTTGCTTATTTTTCTATGATAAAAATTGGCAAAATACAAGAAAACAAAAATAATGATGTAATTACTTTAGTAAATGAAGTAAATGAGCAATTTAGAACAATTGATAAAACTTTTTTAACAAATGATTTAAATGAAACTTTGAACATAGAAAATTTAAAATATCGTTGTGAAGCTTATGTTGAAAAAATAAATAAGCGACTTTATAAAGAAAAAGATGTTATAAAAAGAGAAAAACTTACAGAAAATAAAATTAAGTGCATTGAATGGCTAAATTTTTATGAAGCAGAAAATATAGGGAAAAAAATTGAACAGCCAAATAATGATTTTGATATTACATCAATTAAAATTAAAACTCAACAAATCGATCTTCATTCTTTTGTTGCGGAAACAGAATATTATTATGGAAAAAAAATTGGAGCAATTGAAGAAAGAAAAGTTATATCAAAAGATGCTTTAATAAAAATTATTGTATCTTTGATTTTAACATTATGCTTATCAGCAATTAGACCAGATATCGTAAGAAGTGGATGGATTGTCATCTACGAATTAGTTTGGAGAATTTTTGTAGTTACATTGAATGTTTACAATGGGTTTTCAGAAGGAAAAAAAATTATTTCTGTTCATAAAAAACAAGCATTTTTGGAAAAGCAAAAAATATTAAATATTTTTTTTAATAAAATGTTTGTTTTGGGTAAAATAAAAAGCGAGTAGTTTTCTACTCGCCTTTTTTAAATGCCAAAGTCTGATAATTCAAAATTTAAATTATCTAACAAATTATTTTTTATTAAACAAGCTTTTTCTCTAACATTTTTAGACACTTTAGATTCACTGTTTTCCATTTTGCT
>ULNE01022622.1_pt1 | contig 31724 bp, 51 predicted proteins | sample 1951831 | NCBI WGS metagenome assembly ULNE01 (sample SAMEA4835568, study PRJEB28245) | human gut metagenome | biome: gut microbiome; material: fecal sample | place: Denmark | collected 2008 | reverse complement strand
TGATTTATGTTTCCGGCCGAAGCATTCTGATTCAGACCGGTCAGAACAATTTTGTTGTCGCCGTCCAAATTGGATATGACCAGCCCGTCTTTATCCGCCTCGGTTATGGTAAACTTTTTAATTTTGTCGGGAATAAACACTGAATCGACAAACTTATGTTTGTGATAGGTATTCGGCGCCGTTTCCTCCAAATTCTGCTTAAAAATAGAGATGTCTCTGTCACTGGCAACCAACCATCCCGTGTCGCCCTTCCTGACCGGAAAACTGATGAAAAAACCGCCACCGGACAAAGTTAAGACCGGAATGCTGAAAAGCCTGTCTCTGGGTATCTTCTGCCCGGAAGATGCCACGGCGCTGATAGCCGGCTGAATAACAGCCGAATTGGTCGAACGGTCATAACTTTCGACAATTGCCGGCAGACAACATTCCAAATTCATGTTTAACAGGTCTTCAAAATAGTTGAGAAGCCCGTCTAGGTTGCCGATATCGGCCGGATTAAAACCCGGGATGTCATGAACTTCACTCATATTCTTCTTGCTTCAATTGACGTGTAAAAAGATTCTTCGCGCAGGCTTCCTTCATGGGCCAGTTTGTAGACCCAATAGAAACCGTTTGCGGCAGGGATGCGTTTGCTTTCAAGCTTGACATAGCTTCCGCAGACAACCGTCGGGTCAAGCAGCATCTTGGCCGAGAGGCCTAGCGCATTTGGCTGCGGCATATCAATAAGGCCGCTGTCTTCCGACAATACCTTGGCTGACGAGGCAACCCTCTCGGCCTTATTGATGCTGTCAACAACCTTAAGTTTTCCGTCTTCCTCAAAGGCAATGAAGTTGCCCATACGGTTAAATTCGTCAATGAGCTTGGTCCCGCCGCCGATATAGTTAAAGGAACCGATTGTCTTTTCGCTGCTGGCGCGCCAGTCAAGTTCCAGCCCCAGCGTGTTGGCAATGTTCAGCGCCAGCTGTTTAACCGAAGTAGGGCTGTCGATAGATTTGGTTAAAAGTGTCTGATTGTTGTAATAGCCGCTGATGGCCTGGCATTTCAACCAGACATCCGGCGGCATGGTCGGCAAAGCTTCGGAAATGTCGCCGTCAAAAAGCAAAGCAACATCCTGACCTTCGTACCCCGCAGAAATACGTATGCGTTTCCGCTGCTGAACAGCCAGAGCATAGCTGGTATAGGTTGTCAGGTATTCGACGTCTTCGCGGGCAAGGTTGGCAATATCTATATTGGCTTTATTCATGACCGCGCCCATATATTTTTCAATCCGAAACTTGCAGCTTATGTTCTCAAAACGCTTTAATCCGCCGCGAACGGCAAATTCGGTGGTTATTATTCTTTTTTGCATTGAACAAATCCATGTTTATGCAGACGCCGCTGCAGACATCTCTTCCGTTGTATAAAACAAAAGCTGACAGGTGCTGCCGAAATTTTCCCAGTTCGGATATTCCTCATTTTCGGTTTTGAAAATAAAGTTACCGCCGTTCAGCATGTATGGATAAGGCAAAATGAACTGATTGGGAAAGCAGCGCTCGCCGTCAGTTACCTTGCTGCCGTTGACCGAGAGGGAAAACTCCATAATGTCTTCGACAAGCCGGAGCGTTATCTCATAGGAAATGTCGTTAATGACAACGGTCAGGCTTTGGTTAGGCATAGAAATTATTGGTATTTGATAGCCCATTGTAAAATTCCCAAATCTTGACAGTAACGTCGTTTGTCGGTATAAAAGAAAAGTCCGTTGCTGGAACAACGGACAATTTCTTAAACCTAGAAAGGGGTTAACCTAACTTAACTCATTTCATACGGTTAAGATAACCTATTTGACACTAAAAGTCAATAGAGAAAGGTTTTCCCCTTTCACAATGTGAAAGGAAAGATAATGATAATAAAGCTTATTATTGTTATTCGGAAAATTCGAATTTATCTGTCAGTTAAACGATAGACAAGGCAAAGCCCTCAACAGGGGGCTTTGTTCTTTATGAGCATTTTATCCGTTAAATGTTAATTCCCAACGGTTTTCCCGCGGCTCGAAAGCCCTGAAGAAGCAATGACGACTGTTGCGGCTGTTTTTCGCCGGAGCTGACCGTGCTCGCATCCTGCTTGTGCCTGACTTTTGACACCGGTAACGGTACATACTGGCTGACGGCGACAAGTATCTGTTTGAAAGAAAGCTCATAAATGATATGGTCAAGCGTGTCGGCAGAAACCCTAATCGGTTTGGCAACCAAAATCATCGGTTCAAAAACCTCGCTGCGGATTTTAATTTTTACCTCTCTGCTCTGCTTATAAAGGTTTTGAATCTCATTCAACGCCCGGTTATACAGAAAAGGAAGATTCGGCATCCAACAACGCAAAGTAATCTGATTGGGGTTAAAAACAACATGGTCTGTCACTACCGCGCCATTTTCTATCGGATGGTCCATGGTTTTTGCATCGTCTTGAGCATCAGCATCTATAAGCGTTGTATCTTTAAGTATCTCCTTGTTGTTTTCATAAATGCTGACCGCCTTGTCCGAAATTATCAGACCGCCGAGCGTCAGACCGGTTCCGATTGAAAATGACGGCGTAACCATTATGAAATCCTCGAAGTTGCATGAGCTTTTGCCGTCGACATGAACAAATCCCGCATCTGCGTGTTCAAATCAGTGGCAATACCTGCCGCATCAGTTGCCTGGGTATTGATTGTTATATTATCTATCTTCACACTCTGGTCCTGATTGGAATAACTGGCCGATACGCTTCCCTGCGGAACAGCGGCAAGGGGAGTTTGCGTCAGCTCAAATTTTCGTTTTGCATCTGCCATATCAAAAATTTCTTGCTTAACCTTTGGGTCTGCGTCTGTTCCTTCAGATTCGTTTTGGACTGTTGAATCTTCCTCGTCATCGCCGCCAAACAGGCCTTTAACCAATTTGCCTATTTTCGTATTTCCCAACCAATCAAAAACTGCCTGAAAACCTTCTTTGATAAAATCCCATAAGGCGCCAAATACGACCTTGACGGCTTCAATAAACGTTCCGATTAACGATTCATTTCCCTGCCAAAAATTAATAATATCATCAATCAACAGACCAATGGCCGCAGCAACGGCAACAATAGCGGCAACTCCCAATTTAAATGGCAGAAAAGCCAGCGCAGATTTTATAGCAAGTGCTGTTAAAATCGTAGCTAAAACCGTAAAAATTCCCTGAACCGTACCCCCATTTTTTAAAATATAATCAATACCGATTTTTATTTTCTCGGCAACCCATGAAAAAGCGGGAAGCAGGGAACGGGCGACAATGCCGAAAATCTGTGACAGACCAAGCTTGATGTCACGCATGGTTCGCTGAAACTGGCGGCTGTTCTCAATGTCTTCCTTGCTGAACAGGGAATATTTTGCACCGCGTTCAAGCTCTTTCTGCACGTTGGCAACCCCGGTCTGCAGCAGGCGGATGGTTCCCTCGTCGAGTCCCAACCGCTGGCCGAGGTCAAGCTGTTGCATACTATCAAGCGATTCGAAACGCTCCGCAACATTCATCAACAGTTCTTCAGCTGTAGCCAGTCCGTTTTCGCCATAAAGATTGATACCGTAGGTTATGGCAGCCTCTTCGACGCCGCCCCCGCCCTTACCAAACTTCATGTTCTGGAGGTTAGTGTTCAACCCCTGCATAGAACCGGCAATTCCTTCTGCGGAGCCACCGTAGTTCTCGGCTGCAATCGCCAGCGCTTGAAACTTTTCAACCGCCATGCCGGTATTCTGCGCCAGATAGGACATTTCCTCGGCCTGCGAAGCAAAGCTGAGCGTACGGTTAAAAAGCGCTGCCAACCCTACGACCGGAGCCAGAGCTTTAATAATTTTAGTGCCGTTCTGAACAAAACTGTTGCCCATTTTCTCGGCTTTTTTAGTCGTTCCCTCCGTTTCGGCGCTTATTTCTTCCAAACCTTCGGATTGAAACTTCATGAAAAAGGTTTCAAGCAGACTCATTATCTTCTCGCTTTGGCTTTTTTAAGTGCGTCCTGAGAAATCAGCCATTCATTGTATTTGGGAACAATATCGGCTTCCCAGAGCATGAACGCGTCTTCCAGCGTATAGACGGTTCGCAGTTCGTTTAATGTTGCTTTTCCCGAAGCGACGATTTGCCCAATGAAGCTGTCAACATTTCGGTAATCTTCTGTTCGGCAAGATGCGCAAGCTTTTCGAAGAAACTTAAGCTCTTGCCATCTGCTAAAAAAGAGCAGTTATGCTGCAGCATCTCCCATTCAAGCTGTGCCAGAACTTCCCAGTCCGGCACGTGATTGTTGATGAGGTCAATCGTTGTCAGGCGGATGCTTCTCTCCGGCAGAACGACTTCGACATACGACATCAGCTTAATCATTATTTCTTCGCTGACCTTATAGTCGCCCAGCTTCGGCATGTTGCTGACCGGATATTTGGCGACAATCTCCCGGCCGACTGTCGCCGGAAACTTTGAAATCCGGTAAATTTTACCGTTGATTTCAATTTCTTTCGGCTGTAAAAGCTCCATGTTTTTCCCCTTTACAGTTTGTTTTCAAAAACAAAACGATAGGTTTTGCTTTTATAACGGCCGGCCGAAGCAACCGACGTCAGCGGCAAGGCCGCGACCAGACGCCCTGAAGTCAGCGTTTTGCGAGTGCCGTCGGGATAACTTACCGTCATTGTGATAAGGTCTTTGGTTGTCAGTTTGCCTTTGGCTGGACGGTTGGCATCGGCCAGCAGGTCAAGGTTCTTTGCCTGCTCAGTCTCGGGAATCATGCCGATAGTAACTTCAATCGGCTTCGGCGTGTTCCAGATAACCATGTCGCCGTTTACGCCCATTCCCCAGTCTGCGGTTTGCAGTTCCGGCGTGTCAAGCGGGTCTGTATCGTCGGCAAAGGCGTTGAGCGTCAGCCCGGCAGGAAAAGTCGGCACGGCAATAAGCGTGATTTCTATGCTGGTTCCTGAAATATCTTCCATGTTTTTTCTCCTAGATTAATGTGTGGGTGCCTTCGATTTTTCTGATTGAATCTCCTTTGGAATAAACCAGAAGATATTCGATTTTATATTCTTCGCGGCCGTTGACCGTTTTGGACGTTACTTCAACGTCTATCCAATAGCCGTTCATATAAATTTCACGCCAGGCTTCCGAATCTCCGGTTATCTGCGAAATATAGGCTTTCTGGGTGGCATTCAGCTCCTTGCCGACCGAAATGACGCCGTTGTTAAGCGCCTCATCCAGAACGCTTTGAATTGATGTCCGGGCAATGCCGGTGCCGGTCGAATTGGCCGGAAGCTGCGGCAAAGCCAGAAGCAGGCTCAGAAAATTGGAGGCCGCGGCGTCTTTTAGCCAGATTTCATTGACATAAACGCCCATGTCGGTAACTTCGCCCTGTAAGGTTCCGCGCTGATAAAAAGCAATCTGATTGCCGGCCTGCTGCGTGGCGCCGTTGTAGTTGATGCCGAGCGCGTCCAGTGTGTCGCTCAGCTGGTCGGTTGACACTGAAACCGGAATATTGGCAAACTGATGATACATGAAGTTGATGACGCCATTTGCCCTATCCCAGTCAATGGAAGCAGTCAGAATCATCGGCATCAGCCACGCATAGCCGTTAAAGGCGTCATAGTTCAGGGCAACGCCGGAATAACCGGACACCGCCGCCTGAACCGCCGTATAATCGTCGCCGGTAACGTTGACGCTGTACATGAACTGGTTGTTCTGTCCGTTGGTCCAGGCTGCGGCTTCTTCAATCTGTTCGGCATCGAGTGCTTGCAGAAAGCCAAAAGAGGCGAAATTGTTCGACAGCTCAACCGCGGCATCAAGGGTTTCAGTCAGCGTAGCCGCCGCCGTCCCGTTGGATACGATACCGCCGCTGGCAGTGTTCCAACCCAGCAGGCCGGAAACATCGGAACCGCTGTCGGGAGCCGAGGCATTCAGAATAACCGCTTCGCCAATCTGGCCGCCGGTAAGGACAAAAGCAGAATTATCTGCGTCAAAAGTGACGGTTGCTCCTGTCCAGAGTTCGCCCCCGGCTGAGTTTTTCTGCACACCGGCCTGAACGGCGGCGGCAACCTCAGCATAATTTTCAACAGAGCTGAAGTCCAGACCGGAAACCGTATAAGCCGTGCCGCCCATATTGAGCACCAAACCGCCGTCCGAAACCGCCTTAAAAGCGGCAATCGCCGGCAAAGACTGCGTGGAACGGATATAGGGAGCGGAGCCGCTCGGAGCATAACGCTGAAAGGCTATCTTCTTCGGCGCGCTGCTGTATTTGTTAACATAACCCAGATAGACGGAAGCGGCTTCATATTCGGCCGAAGTATAGCCGAAATACTCGCCGACGTTCTTTTCCTCCTCGAACTCAAGCCGAGTTCCGGTGGGAATAAGCCCGTTATTCGAGAAAATCAGGCCGATAAGCTCCTTGCGGGACGCAAGCGTGCGCCCGCCCACTCCGGAAGTTATGGCGACATATTTGGATTGACGAATTGCCATGGATTAAACTCCTGTAATTTTTGGAATAAGTTGGTTGGTTCCGGGAATTTCCTCGGAATAGCTTTGGTTAACGATTAATGAAAATTCAAAATAAGGATTCCGCTCATAAGTATCGGAATCGTCTATGAAGAAAGGTTCTTCCAGCCGGCCGACGCGATAGGTGTTATATCCGAGAGCACGGATGGCGGACAAACCATCGCGGCTCATGAACCAGCTGATGAGCGCGTTCAGCGCGTCTGAAGACGTAAAATCGTCAACAACGGCGGGAATTCTTTTTTTCAGGGCGCTGATTTGAAAGCGAATTTCCTGTATGAACTTTTCGGTGTGCATAAGACGGCCGTCAACAACTTCATTTTTGGAATACTGCCAGCCGATGCGCGGGGCGTTGAGCTTCGCCATGAAAACTGTCGGCTGCAAAGTGGTTATTTTGACCGGCTGCTGCAGCTGCCTTATCTGCCAGCCTTCAATGCCGAATTTGGCAAGCCCCAGCGTAATAAGCTTTCTCAAATCTGCCCAGATTTGGTTTTCGGTTTTAATCATCTTTCTCGCTTGTCTTCAACGACCAGAACACCGTTCCAGCCGTTGTAGTTTATCCACGGTACGGTTTTGACAACGCTCCATGTCAGCCCGTAGAACTCCAGCCGGTCGGGGACTTCCTGCTCCTCTATCCCTTTCATGTTGACCGACGCGTAAACCAGCCGGTAGTTTTTCTGAAAATCGAGGCCGAGCTGCGGATAAATGTTAAGTTCAACGCCCTGAATGGAGCCTTCCAGTTCCAGCGGAGCGGCAAACTGAGGAACATTCAATCCGATTTCGTTTTCCGCGGTGCCGGTAAACCGGTAATACAGAAACCTCTCCGGCGGAATAACGCCGAAGGCAATTTGTAAAAGGTTTTCATTCAGCAGGTTCATTTAAGCTCCGCCTGGTAATCTACGGTTTCAAGCAAATGGCCGCTGCCAATCAGCGGCTTGGTCAGAGAACCGGTTGTCTTGGTATCGGCATAACCGCTTCTTTTGCGACGAACGGTCGATGCTTTAAGAGGGGGCGTGTTGACCTTGGCAATCGCCTTTTTGATATTGCCGGCCATAATCGCGCCAATCATCTCGGCCGCCTGTTTTTCGGTTATCTCTCCGCTTAAAATACGGCGGCTGATTAGTTCCAATTGACCGATTAACTCTTCTTTGTTGTCTTCGACCGACGGTTTCATAAACGGACGCGGCGGAATAACAATCGTATGCGGCCGTGTTATGCCAACCGGATTCGGCGTGCCTTTTTCAACAAAGACAACTTCTCCGTTTTTGCCGAATTTATAAGGCGTACCGCCGGGGTGGCTAATCGTCGCCCCGCCGTCCTGAACAGCGGCAATCCCGGCAACAGATTTATTATCGCCGTATTTGGCATTTTCAAACCATCCGGCTTTGACAGAAAAGTCTTTGAGCTTTTTCATCAGCTGTCCCGCTCTGGCCGACTTGTGTTCAAAACTGACTCTCATTATAAAACTCTTTGAAATGACCCGCCGACATAAAATCCGGGAGCAGCTCTGACCTCAAGCAGCGCCAGCAGAGAACTGCCATAGCTTGAAATATTGAACCACCACTGCGCTTGCGTATTCATCGGCGGCATTGATAAAGTAACGCTGACCTTATCAATGGAAGCTCCCGATGTAACCGTTACCTGCGTCTTGCCCTGCGCCAGCATATCTTTCAGCGTTTGCAGGTGCGCCATCAGCAGATAGATTGCACGTTTGCGGCACTTTCCCTGCAACGCCCCGTAATTTTTCAGGGATATGTAGCAGGTTGCCAAGTCCAGCGTATCTTCCAGCACGACATCGGAATATTTTTCCGGGTCGGCAAACGCCGGATAGAGGGCGCGAAACTCAGCGACGGTAACGGTTACATAGGTAGAGCTCATTTTTACCTTGCCTTGGTTTTTGGCGCTTCTTTGCCCTGTGCCTTGTAATCATCGGGCGTTTTAGGAGCGGAAGCGTCTTTTTTGGACAGTTCCTTAACGTTTTCGGCACGGCTTTCGGTAGCACAGACTTTGACAAAGCCGTTGGCTTCGTGCATTTTGAATACCGGGTGCTCTTTTAACAAAGCCAGCTCTTCGTTGCTGACTCTGGTAACGGCGCCGTCTTTGGTAATGAAATGCCTGTCGGCCACGTTAGCCTTGCCGGAAACGAGGATTGACTTGCGGACTTCGTTGCTGCCGGTCGGCGTCTTGCCGTAGAAGCAGTAGTTGACGTCCGTTGACATCGTACTTGCGATATAGGGCATGTGCGCCTCCTTAAATACCGGTTACGCGAACGACGCCGATTGGCTGTTTGAAGAAGATGCCGGCGGTCGCATTAGAGTAGTCTTCAATGAAGCCTTTGGCTTTCTTCTCAATGCCCAGCATGCGGAAAACGTCCTGAACATACTGGTCAACCACCTTTTTGCCGTTGATGCGTTCGGCAAAGGCATACATGACGTTAGCGCCGCCGTTGGCACCGTTCAGCTGAATGGCGCTTTCAATCCGCAGATTCGGATAAGTCTTCGACAGCCATTCGCGAATGGACATCGAACCGAGTGCATTCGGAATATCCAGATACTGGACGACATCGGTACCGAGAGCGGCAACCCAAGCGTCACGATTCGGATTGAAACGGTTACCGGTCTGCGTACGAAGCTTCTGCGCTACCGTACGGAAATCGGCAAGAATTTCGTCAAAAGTCTTGCTTTCCCATGTGGTCTGACCGGAAGTGCCCTGTGCTGCCGTTTCGTAAGCCGGCAGATTCGGGTCATTCAGGAAGCCATACGTACGGTTAGAACCATCGTTGTATCCGTAAAAACCGATATTGTTCATTTCGATTGCCAGCGATTCGGCTGCCGCCGTGCGTTTCTCGTTTGCCGAAGACAGGCGCATCTTTCCTGCTCGTTCTTCTTCCAGAACGCCGACCTCAACGCCTTCCTCAAAACGAACGATGTTACGTCTTTCAAAATTCGGGTTCCAGGAGGACAGCGGAATATTCGTATCATCGCCGTACGGACGGGCCTGACCGGTACGTTCCAGAATAGTCTGGACGATTTCTTCGTCTGCCCAGGTTCCGGCAATCGTACGGCCGACAATGTTGTCAATATCGCGGGCCGCGGTTACGACTTCGACAACCTCGGGAAGCCAATACTGCAGAAGCTGAATCGGGGTGGAAACGCTTGGAGTCGTAATCATGGCAACATTCGGCAGAGCCGCATCAAAGCCGTAAGCTCTGAAATATTCTTTCATGTCCTGAACGGCTTTAGCGGTATATCCCACGCCAAGCATATCCAGCGTTTTTTCGGTGGTGTCGCTGTCCATTGAGTACGAGCGAACCTTTTCCGCCGGGATAGCCAGGCGGATTTCAGAATTACTCATTTATGTTTCTCCTAGTTGGTAAGCTCTAAAACAGCGGTTTCGCCGGCTGCGGCGCTGCGCAGAATGAATTTAGAGTTGGGAATTTTTGTCGAACCTTCGGGAGCGCTGCCGCTGGCTTCAATGCCCGAAATTTCGCCGGTGACATTATTGTAAACGGCGGCATCGTCCGGGGAAACGGCATTGGCAACGGCAACAAGAACATGTCCCATGGTTGCCAGCTGTCCGATGGTTCCGTCCGGCAGCGTCATGGTTGCCGTAAAGTTAAGATAGTTGGCATACTGTTTCGGACCGACCAGAATACCGCGAAAAGCGCCCTCGCCGCCGATGATTGCTTCATTGTCGGCAGAACCGGCTGTGAAGACGCGGGCAACCGTCGGCAGAACCGAGCTGAGTGCACCGCCTTCAAGCGTGCTGCCGGAAGCGGTCATGGCCGAACCGGTAGCGGCCAGCGCAACGCTGTTCCCCGCAGTACCGGCGGATTTGGCGGTAACCGTTACCTCAGCGCCGGAAGCAGCGGCAGAGGCCGAAGCGTTCGGGGTAGTCGTGCCGGCATAGTAATCGGTGCCGGAGGCGCCGGTACCGTTAAGCACCTTAACCAAAGTGGCAATAGAATCAGACTGCGAAGCGCCTAGTTTAATATCATTTGCCGCGGCCATTTTATTTTTAAATTTATAGGTCGTCGCCCCTACGGTAACGGTGTCGCCGTCAGCGGGATTGCCGGAAAAGCTGAGAGTTCCTTTTGCGGAAACCTCGCCTTCGGCCGAGCGCAGAACATAAGGTGCCACGCGGCGCGGGGAATCATCATAGAACTCGCCCGGAACGCCGATGGCCTGCGCAATATTTACAGTTTTCTGTACCATGTTATTTTCCTTCCATATATTTCGAGATTGCTTTGTCCGGGCCGGAATTTGACGCGACCGAACTGTCCAGGCTGAAACCGACTTCCGAAACTCTGGATGCTTTCAGATAGCCTTTGAGGACAGCGATTTCTTCGCCTCTGGCCGCACCGAGGTCAAGCCTGTCGCAGGCATAGCGGGCGACTTCCTTCTCAGTCATCAGCGAACAGTCAAAAGTTCCGATGTTGGTTTTTTCCTGAATTTTTTTGTAGAGTTTGTCACGTTTGGCAAGCTCGGCAAAGACAGCTTTCGGCATTGCGTCCATCGATTCTTTCAGTTCTTTGATTTCAGACTTCTTCTCTTCATCGTCGTCTTCATCCGAAGCGCAGGATTCCGACTCTTCGTCTTTGCCTTCTTCTTTTGGCTCCTCGTCATCGCCCGAACGCTCGGAATCGTTATAGCTGATTTTCTCGGCAATGCCGGCCGCCTCGCGGATTTGCTCTTCAGAGCCGCCCGCTTCTTTGACAATCGCCATAATCTGGCGAATGCCCTCGCGTTTGTCTACATCATCATCGTTGGCCGTGCCGCTTTCTGAGCGGTTGTAACTCATTTCTTCAAGTTTTTTGGCGATGGTTTCTTCTTTTTCCTGCTCGCCGCCTTCAAAGTCTTCATTCGGTTTAGCCGCAATAGCCATGACTTCCCGAATAAGTTCTCTTTTGTCCACGTCTTCGTCAAATGCCCGACGATTGCCGCGTTTTGCACTTTTTACCATGCTGTTAATCTCCTTCATTGAATCCATTGTGATTTTTCTGTCCATTACCCGGACATCAGAGCCCATGCGCCCTTCTTCCACCAAGGCAATGTGATTGCCTCGGATATTTCTTTGAACGGCGTCGTAATGTTGGCCGTCAAAGGTCCCGGGGGTCAGCTCGTAATCGCAGAAATACCCCATGGACAATTCTTTCTTTCCGGCTTCGATTTCGTCTTTCAAAGTCTCGGAATAAATCTTCAAATCGCCGTACAGCTTGCCGTCTTTGCCGTAAACGTCGCTGCCGGACGTGCCGTGTACGCCTTTTTCCTCCGCCGGCATCATTCCCGGCTCAGTGCCGAGCATGGTGTGGTCATCAACAATCGGCAACAGCTTGAAGCTGTTTATTGTTTCCTCAGATAAAAGCTCCTCCGCCGGGCGGTAAACCTGATAAATCTTATCCGGCTCCAGCTCAGAGCTGATTTGCTTACCCAGATAAGGAAAAACCCCCACTTTGGAGAGGGGGTTGTCCTTGATATACCAGAAATCGTTATGGTCTACTTGTTTCATTTCTCTTCGTCTTCAAATTTTAACACCGGGCGCATTGTGCAATGGCAGTTCGGCAAATCGCCGGGAAAGCCTCGGGTTCCGGTGCTCGGGTCGATAACCGGAGGTTCGTCGATGCGGAAAATGCCGTGGTTCAGCCCGGACGGATGTTCGCGCATATGGTAGCTGCGCGGCTGCTGTGATCCACCGGAATGTATCCATTCAAAATGAGTAAATCCCAGCGTTTTGGCGCGCCGCAGGCTTAAAGCCTCATAGGTTTTGTGCGTCTGGTCACGGGCAATATTCTTCGCCCGGCGGTGCGTGACGCCCTCATAATGCTCCAGATGCTTGGTAATGCTCTCAACGCCCTGCCCGCCCAGAATAGCGCGCGAAACAACCCCGGTTATCTCCTTAAAATACTGGTTCGGGATACTCTTAATCAGATTGACGTTTTCAAAAATCGCCGCTTTGGCCGCCTCTTCTTCCTCCGGCGTGAGCTTCCTTCTGGCTTTAAGCTCCGGGGATACCTGCTTTACCGCAGCATTCAAAGCCACCCAGGAATAAGTAACCAGCTTTGCCAGCAGTTTTTTAGACAGTTCCTTTGACTTTTCGGCAAACTTGTCGCCGTATTTCTTTTGCAGATAGTTGAGCTTAATCCGCATCTGCGAGGAAATGCTGTCGTCCTCGGCAAATTTTATCTGGTTGTCTTCCTTGGCATAAAGCTTTTTCAGCTCGCGGGCACATTCACGGGTCATCGCCCGGCTCAGTTTCTCCAGCTCTCCCATATACCAGGATTCTATCCCGGCATTGGCATTGAGCTTGCCGCCGCGTATGATTTGAGGCTTTGCCATAGAACTTTTTGCTTGCTTTTTATTGAGATTCAAGATATTATATTGATATTAAGATGATGCTTTGACATACAGAAATTTTCGCCTCAGCTGTATCTTTGAATAGCAGGTTCGGCGGCTGCTCTAAGCATCATCTTTTTTTATGGCTTTCTTCTTTTAAATGCTGTAAGCAGAAAAGTAATTTTTCCGTTTTTAACTTCAGGTTCTATAACAGCCATCTTCTTATTATAGAAGATTTCATAACGCCCTTTCTCGTTTGTTCGGACAAATTCTCCTTTTTCTACTACGTCGGTTAAATCTTTCACAAAAGCCGAAATGTCGATATTATCATCATTGCGCCTTTTTAGAATGTGAGATAACCCCCTTTTTTCATCTCCCCAAAACAAGGCAATATCGCCGACATCTTCACGATGAAAAGCAGATTTAACAAAACCTTTCTTTTTTTCCATAAGAGCCTGAATAGCTTCCTGCCCTTTAACACCGGAAATTTCTTCCTGTAAAAATTTTGAAATATCCTCTTTTCCATTATTTGAAGAGTTTCCGCCACCTTTGCCAAATTGGCCGTTATCAGCGCGCGGATGGTCGTCTTCTTTCCATTCGTCAAGCGTTTGTTCCGGCTGCTCTCCAAAGAGCTGCTCGCCGGCGGCGGTTTCGTCATCGAGAAAATTCTCTTCCATAAAATCGCTGTGCGGCATTTCCGCCGGAAGCCCGTTGTAGCCGCTGTTCGGGTCGGCGATAATCCGCGCCCGCGATTCTTCCGGCATAATCGCCCCGGCATTAATCAGCACGGCATCGGTATCGGCATCAATCTTGCGGACTTCTGCCAGTTCACGTTCGGTCGGCATGTCAACCGGGTTAAATTTGGTTTCCAATTCATAGGACAAACCGAACTCAGACTTTTCGACCAGCAGATTGTTCCGGTCAATCAGCGGCTTCATCTGGTTGTCCTGAATATGCTGCAGCTCCTGAATGTAATCCTTCATCTCATATTCGCCGGTCGCATTGAAGCCTTTCGGCGTAGTTTTCAGAAGCTTGGTCGCCGGCATGCGGGCAATTGAAGCCACCAGCTGATACTGCGTCATAATCAGCGCGTCAAAATCGGTCAGCGACGTGTCTATCTGCTGCACATTATCGCCCGGACGTTTGAAAAAGACACCGTAGTTGTCACGGCAGTAGGACAACTTACGCAGCTTTTCTTCAGCCTCTTCCTCATTCATGAGATAAGCTTCAATATTACCGTCAGCAATCAGCATGCGCTTGGTCAAGGCCATCAGCGGCGCCTCATTGGCTACGCGCTCCGAAGCATAAACGCGTTCGTAAATCTGCTGAGTAAGCGGCAGGCCGCCGAAGTAATATGTCGGTTTCAGAACATCGGGCACTTCGTCGCCGGTAATATAAATAACGTGCGAACGATGAATTCTTCTGCCGTTTGGCAAACGCCACCAGGTCGGCTCGTAGAAATGAAGGCTTTCGGGTGCCGAAGTTGCTTCAGCATCAAGCTCGGGCGTAATCCAGTAAGGCTCAATCAGGGAAATGCCTTTATACGCACCTCGCCGCACACCGTCAATATTAAAAGGTTTGCTGTAATCAATGCCATCAACTACCGGCAGCGCCAAGGCACAGCCGAAAATCTTGTTGTTGCGGGCAAAGTTGCGGGCAATATCCGAAATTCTGAATTTCTGTTCGGAAATCTGTTTAATCTTCACGAGCATATCCGGGTCATCATGCTCAGCATTCTGATTGAGGTTGACTTCGTATCCCGGACGAATAGCGTCCTCACAGGGAACGCTGCAGGCGTTGTTGATAATCCAGTTTTGCGAAAGCAAAGCGCAGGCCTGATAGCCGATAAAACCCTGCTGGGCAAAATGCGTAAAAATAATATCATCGGCATAGTTGCTGACGCCGAAAACATTTTTAAGGCTGCCGCCGACACTGGCCGCATCCATAGCCTGACCTTTGGCGTTGACGGGCTTAAAGTCTTTCAAGGTTCTCTGAATGGAACGGCTCAGCAGTTCGTTGCGGTCTACTTCCGCCAGACGCAGCTTATCATAGATGTCTTCCCGGCATTTTAACTTGTTTTGATTGGCAACCTCTTGGGCAACGGCTTTTTCAATCCATTTGTTAATAATTCTTTTAAGCATTAAAAAAGGCCTCGCTTGTCCATGTCAAATTCGAGCGCATAACGTGAGGTGTCAATTGCGTGGTTGTTCTTGTCCGGGTAATCGTCGCGCAAAGTTCCGTCTTTCTCCCGGATAAATTCATATTCGGCAAATTCCTTTGCTGTGTTCGGGCAACGCACCGGGTCGATGATTATCTGCTCCAGACGCTGTAGAAACTTAATTCCGTAAGCAACCGAGCCTTTGCCCTTCTCAGCGCCGCGAATGTTAAAGCCGGAACGCCAGAACTCGGCAATAGATTTTGGTTCTTCGCTGTCAGCAATAATCGTCTGGCGCGGGTCAAACATCTGGCGAATTAAGGTCATAGCGTCATCATTCAACAGGCCGGGCTTGTAAATCTCGCCAAAGATGTAAAGACGCCGATGCTTGCGGTCATAGTTCATTTTCAGAAAAACAAACGGGTCGGTCGCATAGCCCCAGTCAATTCCCTGCCGAATGGCGTCAAACCGTTTTATCTCGTCATCGCCAATCGGCCGCAGCACAACATTGGTAAAGACGTTCGCACCGTTGCCGACACTCTCGCCCAGATATTCATGACGGTAAGAAGCCTCATCCTGCTTCTTCAGATACTCAGCGTCAATCCAAAACTGTTCGCCCAGCCATTCGCGGGGAACAGTCAGATACGTCGAATGATGAACGTATTTGTCCGGGCGGCAAACGGCACTTTCTTTATTTACCCAGTTAGATGTATTCCGCGGCGGATTGTAACTGTTAAAAACTACATAACGACAGCCACCACGCAGAAATGACTGGGTTGTCTTGCGGATTTCCTCCGGACCGGAAAATTCGTCCAGCTCTTCAAACCACACAAACTTGAAATAGCCTTTTCGCAGTTTGATAGACTTAGTCTTTTTTGGGTCGTCCAAGCCTTTAAAATAAATCGCTTGCCCGGTCGGCTTGTAGATAACCCGCAGCGGCGTCAGCATAACTCTGAAAAAATCGCTCACGCCCAAAGCGTCAATTGCCCATAGTATCTGAGCAAAAACGCTGTCTTTCAGCGTATCGCCGACCTTGCGGAAGCAAACCGCATTCGCCTGCGGGTCTTTTATTATACCCTGAACGATTTCAAGGCTTATAAACGACGACTTGGTGGAACCGCGACCGCCTTTAAGCCAGTAATATGTATAGCAATAATTCTTAACCAGTCGATGCAGTTCATAAAATGACGGAGCGATAAGCCCGGAAAGTTTTACGCTGCCTTCTTCCATATCATTTCTTTTGTCTACAATTTTCTGTATTTAACCGTAATAACGAGCACTTTTTAGACTGGATAGACTAAAATAAACAAAATCAGATATCATCAACAATGGTCGGCGCCTGCGTAATCTTGGCTGAAATATTGTCTGTTACCAATCCGAGAAGCTTGGCTTTACCCATAGATGCCGAAACCATTGCCGCCGATGTCTTTGTCTCTTTGGCTATCTCCCTTGCTTCTTCAAGCTCAGTGATAATATCGTCAACCGTGAGGTCATAGCGTTTTAAGGCTCGCTGCTTCAATTTATCAATCCTTGCCGCAACCTTGCCGTTATCAATGAGTTCCTTAGCTTTGCGGTTAATTGTCTCTGTTTTCATTTTATCGGCATCATAAGCTTCGCGATAGGCATCGGAATAAGTCAGGCCTTTAGCCACACCCTGACAGAACTTTTCCTGTTTTGCGGTTAGGGTCATTGATTATCCTAAAGTAGCGCGCCAGAGGAGGCCTTTATTGTTCTGAACCAGTTGGTCTATGTCACCGATAAGGTTTTCTTCTCCATAAGACATCGGAAAGTTTTCTCTGAGGGAGTTTATTTGCGCATGAAAGTCCGTAAAGAACTTATAGAGAAGAATATTGTTTTCGTGGGTGTTTTCGGTAATATCAGGAATCAGCGGAATTGTGTCCTGAAGAATTTGTTTGGATTCCGGTGTGTTAACCTCGTTGCCCAGATAAAAAACTTCTTTGAGCTCGTCAATATAGTCGTCCCATTTGTCGGAAAGGCGGTCGGCAAAAAGATGATTGCCGTAAAAACTGTTATACTTAGCATGATAATGCGCGTCTTTAGCCAAATTATAGGCAGCCAGAGCATAACATATTATTCTGTATACCGGAGATAAATCCATACCTGACTCAGGAAAAAAGAAAGCCGCCGGCATAATGGGTAAAAACCGGCGGCAGTGCGGATGAGAAAGCCTGAGAGTAAGCAGATAAAACTAGGCTTAAAAAAATGCAAGAAGTGTCTAAAGACAAATCTTGCATTATGCCTGAAATGTTATCTCATTCGGTACGAGTTGTCAAGAGATAAAATACAAATATATTCATGTTATTCTATTCTTTTTAATTTAATAACTGTTTTAGAAGATCCTAAAACATTTTGGTATGTATAATTTCCTTCTCGTACAAAAATACCACCCGGAATATTCATATTATCTACCAAATCAACATCTGTTTTATTTTTAGAAATTAAGAATGTCACACTACTAAAGCCATGAGGAGCAGGAAAAAAAGCCAAAGTTCCGTCTGGAGTTTGCTGAATAACTTTAGTTTCATAAGGTCTTATTTTTAACAAACACTTAGTCGGAACATTTTGTGCTGATATAAAATACCATCCAATATCAGAATTTGCGCAAAAATCATAGTTTGTAAATATGTTAGGATACTCATCTTCTACATGCTTCCTTACTTTATCAACAACATCTTCCGAACACTTAAATGTTCCATTCTGCAATTCCTGAACAAAAACCCTTAACTCATTAACTTTTCCCTTGGAAGACATTTTTTTCAACTGCTTTTTAAGTTCTTCTATCTGCTTTTTAGCCTCTTCTTTCTTATCTTCAGGAGCCTCTTTTGACAATTCAGAAAGCCAATCAAAAGTAACATTTTCATATTTTTCCCAGCTGGTACCAGATGCAGAAAAGACCTGCTCTACTTTATGACAAAATCTGTCAGTCGGATTTTCTTCTGTCTTTCCACAAGCAGATAACATCAACGCAGATATCAAAAATAACTTATAAAACTTCATTTTCCACAAACCTTATTTGTTTTCGTCTATAATTTCTTCAAGATGTGTTTTTATCTGTCGAGGGTCTCCGATGTAACGAAAAGATACTTTCGAACCACCGGTTCCGCCAAAAACAACTGTCCCACAATTAAAAAGACGCTCCAGAATTCCCTGTTTAATATAAACAGACTCTACCTTAGAATTCCGCAATTCTTCTGTTTTGACTGCGATAATCCCTCTTTTGGCAATAACTCTTTTATTGGTTACGACATACTCTGTTTTTAACCATCCCAACATCGCCCACAAAGAGGCCAGAGAAATAATGATACCCAAAAGAGGATTGGGAGCAAAACAGAATAACAAACCAATGAACAGCCACCCTCCAGAAGAAAACCACACAATCCAGTGTAAATCAGCTACCCATTTTATTTCTTCGCCTTTTCCCAACGTATTCATAACATACACGGGCTTCTTACTCATAGTTCTTCTCCAAATCTCTCAGTTTGTTTGTAAAATTTTGTTCAGTTCTTCCCGAACCGCTTTGCGACAGGCGCTTTCTATAACTTTAGACAGATTATGCATAATTGGGTCTAATTGAAGCAGCCCGGTGTGTATTCCCTTATACACCGGTTCGGGAACGGAGATAACTTCCCCGTTGATTTTAAAAGCCAAAGCTGCACTGTTTTTGCGCAGGGCAAGAACAATGGCTTTCTTTATTTCATCGATGTTGGTGGAGTTTTTTTCTTTGTTGGCAACCGCATAAGAACCGGTCTTGCGGATAGACGGCAAAACTTCTTCATAAACCCAGTCAGCAAACTTTTGCGCCTCCGGTTTATTGGAACGAAAAACCAATCTGTAAAGATTCGGTTCATTCACAAAAGTAAGAGTCTTTGCTCCGCTGTCATATCTGACCTGACAATTTGTCACACCAGCTTGAGGTAACCTGTCAACTCTATACTGCCTAATATTTAATGCTGTGCAAGTGTCGGATAAACAAAACCAAGGTTCGCCATTTTCATCGGCATAGGTTCTGATTGGTTGGCTTTCAAAGTTAAAAACGGTCAAATCGTTCATAGTACATCTCGCTTAGTAAAAGTTTGGAGACCGCTTCTTCCTTGTTTCTAATAAGGTGTCCGGCGGTAGAAACCCCGCCTAAGCGAAACGAGTCTAAGATGTTTTAGCTTTTGCCTGGACATATCATCTTAGCCGCCGGACATATAAATCCATTCCGTTAAGACTGGTATGCCCGCTTAGCTGGGAGGTTTCTAATCTCCATCAGGCGCCCTCGCCTGACAAACCAATCTTAAGCATAATAATTTCAAATTGTCAATCCCTCATAAAGGTAATATTTTTTCTTTTGTCAACAAGTTCTTCTGAGATATGCAGAAAGACAATATTTTTCAACGTCTGGAGCCAAATTTCATATAACGACGGACACAATCCAGCCCTCGACACAAGTCATATTTTTTGACGGCGACATATTCACGGCGCTCTCGCTCGGACCATTCGGCCGGCGCTTTTATCGGTTCGTTATCTATGCAGACCAAAACGACAACGGCACGAAACGCTTCGGGAACCCGCTCCATCGCCTCGTTATAGCGCTGTTGAAAATATTCTGCTGTATAGTAGCCGGTCTTGTTGCGTCCGCCATCTACCCGCTCCGTGGTAAAATCAGATGCGTGAGTACCATACGGACGCTCAAAGCCGTGATAATGCTGATAGGCAAGCCAGCGGCCGGCTTCCAGACGCACAAGCCCGGTCGAATTGGTCAGACTGCGGTCAAGATAGCCTTCGGCGTCGTTCAACTCCAGATAACCGTCATTGGCATATTTGAGCAAAACCGGCGGAAAAAATTTATGATTATCAACTACCGTAATTTTCTTTTTGCCGTTTTTCTTCATTTCTGTTCCTTTCTACAATCCTGACGCAGCCACAAGAACATCATCATCCGTGCGATAATGGGCTCCCAAATATTTTACAAGTTTTTTCGTTTCATTGCCAAAATAGCCGCCTTTGAGATCGTTTTTACTTTCAAACTGATAATCTTTACCAAACATCTGACGACAAACCAAAATCAGAACATTGCTGAAATCGTTAAACAAGCCGCGTTTCATAGCCAGCACACACCGTTCAGACAAATCCAATTTTCTCCACTCGTCGGCCGGAATCTCCCGGGCCAGCAAATCTTCGGCAACGTAACGAACTGCCCGCTCATACACCGGCAACAAATGCCGGCAACTGCCGAAACGAATATCCTGTTTCATCAGGTCAGAAGCCATGTCTTTAGGCAATTTTTTCTCACAGCCAAGCACGGCCGGTTCTTCCCAGCAATGACCACTCAAATCGACATCCGGCCATTGCTGGCGGGCAATTTCCAGATACTTGTCGCGGGAAGCTTTGCCATACTTGTCGCCCAGTTCATCAGCGCATTTGAAAATCCTGCCGCGCATTCCCTGATTATCAGATTTAGCGGCCAGAAACTTCTTAAATTCCGCAGGATTAGGCGCTTTGTTGTATTCCGTTTCCCGGCGGTAAGCCTTTAATGCGTCCAGAATATCCGTTTGCGAGTGCCCTTCCAAAATCTCTGTCCAGAGCTCAACATCAATCTCATCAGGGTATTGAAACGTCGGATAAAGTCTTTTGACCTTATCAAGAAAAAACTTCGTTGCTCTCAGCTGTTCACTCATTGCAAAGCCTCCAGTCTACGGTAAAAATCATCATCGTTTGCATGATTGGAAAGTGCATACTCATCCGCCCAGCATCCCTGATTGAGCCATGTTGAAGGATGTTTGATGTAGTGCGGGTCAGTCTTTTCCTGTCGACAATGCTCAGCATACGCTTTAGCTCCGGCAAGAAGCTCGTCAAAGGAAACCCTCTGGGCTGTAAGCAGCTTTTCAAAAATCCGTTGTGCGTCCTGTTTGGATTTTTTGTTTGGATATTCAGCCCACCAAATTTCGAACTGTTGTAAAATTTCTTTTTTATTATTTTTCTTTACATTAATTCTATTAATAACAGTCCCTTTATTAGCGGCGTCGGAATTTTCCACAACCCTTTGTTTTTCATAGCTCTTTTTTTGACGTGTTCTCTTCTTGTTGATTGAATTAATATCAGATGTTACAAACATCTCTATTGAATCCGCCCAACTCTTAGCTATGATTAACTGCTTTTGTGTCATGTATCTTAGCGCAGTCTTATCATCAGGTTGGCGCTCAAGCATTGCCCATAATGACTGATATTTGATTATGGCAACAAGCTCATTATCTGTTAATTTCTGAATAAGCAAATCCGTTGATATTGTCGTTCTTTCCATCTTTTATTTCCGCCCCTTTATCTTTCTTTTAACCTGTTGATTTCCCTTTTCATCAACCAATAAAAAAGCCATTCTCTTAACTTATTTACCATTGGCGCGACACCAACTTAACAAAGCCGCCGTTGTATCGGCTTTCTTTTTCAGTAAATAAGCCTTGCGGCGCTCACGATTGCCTACCGCAACCATCAGAGCTGTCTGCTCATCATTTGCCGGAATTGCCCTTTGCTGCATCGGCGAACCTTTAATTCTGTCCAGTAACTTCTTAAACATGACGATATACTCCGTTGTTGTTTGACCATTTCCGCATAATGTTTACGTCCATCTTTTTATCCCTTGCTTCAAAAATCAGGTTTTTCTCAGGCAGGCATTCTATATATCGGCCTATCATGGCTCCGATTTTAGACCTAAAACGATATTCCAAAACTGTTGCCACAATGGACACGTCCGCCATTTCTTCAAGCCATCTTTCCCGGTTTTTCCCATATTCAGCTTCGGCTTCGCAGAGTTCCTCTTCCAGCTTTTTAATCTGTTTTTCGCATCTCAACCCCGGAAAAACCTCAACACTCCATTCCATGATTCTTATGTCCGACCATTTGTTCTTTCTCATAATCCCAGTTCCTGCATAATCTTTTGCCTGCTTTGCTTCAAAAACTCCTCAACAGTCAAACCTTCTTCCAAAAGATAAGTTTTTAACCCTTTGTTTTTCTGATTAAGCAAAAACTGTTTGCGAAAAGGGTTTTTAATGTCCCAATCCAGCATTCTGTCATGCAAAAGCCGGTGCTCGTCAAATGTCAGCGGAATAATGTTGCGCAAATCCCAGCGCAGCAGCATGTCCGACCTGCCAATATAATGATGCCCGCATTGCGCCGGATAACCGGATATGTAACTTCTCTGGCGGCAAGCCCACTTCTGAACTAAACCGTCAAGCTCTCTGATTTTAGCGACATATCGCTTCACTCACTTCCGCTCCTCTTCTTTGGCTAAATAAAAGTCATTGGCTGTAACCCTACCCTCGGTCCATTCCGTAATTTTTTTCATCATTGCTGCCCGAGGAATACGAACCCCATATTCCCAGCTGTTATAAACATTTTTTGAAACGCAAAGCTGAGAAGCAGCTTCAGACTGACTTATATGCAAACTTTCTCTATATATTTTAAGTTTCATAACTTCCTCTTTCGTATATATAATACATAACGTACAAAATCTAAAAAACAAAGTCAATACAAAATCGTACAAAAAATACATTGTCAACAGTTTTTTTAAATGGTACATTTAGTACAATATTGTTTTTGGGGATAAATTTATGGATAAAATCATCAATTTTTCAAACACCGCAGAAGGAAAAGCTCAATCTAAAAGATTAGTAGATTGCCGCTTTAAGCTTGGCTGTCCCAATGCAAAAGTATTCTTTGAGAAATATAGCCAAGGACGCTTTTCATATCCCCAATATCAAAAATATGAAAGCGGAGAACGTCTCTTAAGTAAAAAAGCAGCCATACTATATGCGGGAATATTTGACGTTGACTGGGAATGGCTAAAAGATGGCGATAAAATCATTCAGAATCCTTCCATAAAACAAATTTTCCGTATAGGATTTGTCGAAGCCGGCGCATGGACGGAAGCTATTCAGTTACCGCGCGACGAATGGCTGCCTGTCAATTATCCTATTAATGACAACTTGCGCAAACGCAATATTTTTGCTCTTGGCGTCCGTGGCAATTCTATGAACAAGATATTTCCGCCCGAACGGACAACTCTCATTTGTTTAGATATTGCTGATTATTGTGATATGGTTCCTGACGGGATTCAAAATGGCGATTTTATTGTTGCTCAAAGAGTTTCAAATGACGGAAAATATGAAGCAACTGTAAAAAAGTATAACCGCTTAGATGATAATACCGTCGTACTGGAAGCCATGTCTACTGACCCGCGTTATACAAATATCATTGTTGGCAGCGAAAGCTGCGAATATCAGATTATCGCCGTTGTTATCGATTATCAGACCAAGTTGAAAGACCTGTGATGATAAGAGAACATTATGCTCGACCGTGTCATTTACATTATCAACGCCCAAAAGTTTAATATTTAATTGACACAAACAAAATTTTAACTTATTAAACTTAAATTAACTATTACCTTGATAGTAATGAATTTAAATTTCTGCAACTATCATTGGTGATATGAGGGTTTATTGAATCTTTTATTTACAGTTATTCGTAAGCAAAAGAGGAAACATAAATGGAAACTTGTATTTTAGATAAAAGCATTATTGACGGCTTTAATCGTCAAGCTGAAGAAATAGAAGAAAAACTCAACTCTGATGTAGTTTTATACTTTGGCGAAATAGCCAATCCATCCCCTCTTTTATTAAGAAATGTTTTGGAAGAAAATAAAAAATCACCAAGTAAACATGATAATCTTGCCCTAATTTTAACAACGGGTGGTGGTCTAGCTGAAGCAGCAGCTAAAATGGTTGATATTATGAGATACCATTACAAAACCATCAGTTTCTTTATTCCAGAGTGTGCAATGTCTGCCGGAACTATTTTAAGTCTATCTGGAGACAAAATCTGCATGGATTATTATTCTTCTCTTGGTCCTGTCGATCCTCAAGTATATGCTCGCCAATCTGACGGCACATTTCAATTAGTACCGGCTCTTGGATATTTAGACCAAGTAGATATTATGATTAAAAAGTCTATTGATGGAACATTATCACCCATTGAATGGGCAATACTAAAAGATATGGATCTAGCCATGTTGAAAAGATACGAACAAGCAAAAGATCTATCCATAAGTTTGATTAAAGACTGGCTTGTAAAATACAAGTTCAAAGATTGGATAACTCATAATACAACGCCAGAAAAAATTGGAAAGACAGTAACCAATGAGGAGAAAAAACAAAGAGCAGAAGAAATAGCTACCGCTTTGAGTGATCATAAACTTTGGCTATCTCATGGAAGAAAAATAAGTTTAGATACACTAGTAAACACTTTAAAATTAAAAATTGATGATTATACTGGAAGAGCAGAACAGCTATTGATTCGAAATTACAACGATGCTATAATGATTCATTGCCAAAGAACAAATAAAAGAATATTTATCCACTCACGATATAATTATGAGGAGGCATAATATGGTAGACTTAACTGAGGCAGTAAAAAATATTGATAAAAAACTAAGCCCTAATCAACAAAAACAAGTAGAAAAATGTGAAGATTCCTATAATACGATGAAACAAATGGGGTTAGCAGGGAAACAAGATTTTAACGGAGATACATCTCCAATAGTGGATTTTAGCCGAACAAATAAATGCACATTCTCATGTTTTTGGTAGTAATTTTTTAAATAACCTCTACCATAACCGCCTTCGGGCGGTATTTTTTTGCTCTTTCTTAAAAAATCTTTCTTTATTTTTCAATGCGCTACAAAAATATTGTATTTTATGTACGATTTATTGTTGACATCTGTAAATACATATAGTACATATAGTACATAAGATGACTAAAACAAAAGGAATAAACATGAAATTCAGAGTGATGATTGTGAAAAAGAACGGCCAGCCGGTCGGCGTTCGCGCCGCCACTATCAACGGCCGGACGATTGTGCTGGGATTGCGCGACGAGCTGGAACAAATGAATTGGCATGACGCCGTAAAAATTGGAATTCCAACCAAAGAGGAATGGATGGCGATTGACGAAAATTTGGACGCCGTAAACAAAGCCCTTATTCGTGCGGGCGGCGAGCCGCTGAAAAAAAGCTGGTACTGGTCTTCGTCGGAGTATAGCAGCCGCTACGCGTGGCAGTCGTACCTTAACGACAGTTACGGTTTGTTCGACTACTACAGTAAGAACCTCAATAACTACGTTCGCCCGGTGCTAGTTTTTTAACTTATCGATTCAGCTATTTGGAAATTAAACATGAGAAATAAAAAATTTGACTCAATCCTTAACCGAATGTGTCGGAGATTTGAAGAAAACGAATTTAATCCCGAGGAATGGTCATACGGATACGACATAAGTCTGACATTTGCTTTCTCCGAATATTTTAACAACCTTGAGGATTATCAGATAGCTGAGGAATTTGAAGACGGTGACGAAGATTTGGAAAAAACCGCAAAATTAAGAAAATATTTCAACGAACGTCTAAACCGCCGTTTAACCGAAAACCACAAAATTTTGATGAGCAACTTAATGGGAGGAATGATTTATGAATAAGGATTTACTGGCATATCAGGCGAAAATGTTTGAAGCCATTTTCGGAAGCTTTGCCGAACCCCTTCCATCTGACGAAGATACGCAGAAAGAAGAAAAAAATGGAAAAAATAATTGAATACTCAGGAGTTGCTTTGGCTTTTTCAACGATTTTTATCGGATTTTTTATGTGAGGTACCATGACAACCGAAGAAAAAGCAATTGAAACGCTTGTATGGATTTCTGACTACATACGTTCAGAAAATGCAGAACAGGACAAAATTTTAACCATACTTGAGAAAGTTGAAACCACCTTAAAGGGATTTGAGAAATGACAATTTATGAAGAATTGAGCCGGATTCAAAAAGAACTAAAAGCCCCGAAAAACCAGAGAAACAATTTCGGCGGATATAACTACCGTTCTTGCGAAGACATTCTGGAAGCCGTAAAACCTCTTTTAGATAATTGCGTTCTTACCGTTTCAGATGAAGTTATCGTGCTGGATGGCCGCTATTATGTCAAGGCAACCGCCTGCCTTGCTTTGTCCAAAGATGAATTTGTTGAAAATACAGCTTATGCTCGCGAACCGGAATCAAAAAAGGGCATGGACGAAGCACAGATTACCGGTGCAACTTCTTCCTATGCGCGAAAATATGCCCTCAACGGCCTTCTGGCTATCGACGACACCAGAGATGCCGACGCAACTAACACTCATGACAAAGGCACTGATAATTTTTCCAAAGAAGCGGCAGCGGCTAAAGCGGCGCAAACAAAAGCCATTAACAAGGCGATTGCTGCCGGGGCAAGCAGTTATGAGCAGCCCAAACCGCAAAAAACATTATCGGAGCGTTACGAGGCCAGCCTTAAGTGGCTCAATGAACAAACATCGGAAACTTACCGCAAAGCAACGAAGTCTCAAATAGACTATGTCAACAACCTTTGCTCTGAACTTAAGGAAAAAGGCTCTGCCGGCTGGCTGGATGCAATAATGTCAGAACTCAACCGTCTGACGGACATTAAAGACAATATACCGTATTAGGGATAAAAACATGTATATTTCGCAGGTTTCTCAATTAAAACCAAGCTTTCGGGCTTTATTTAATCAGGCAGAACTTTTGCTCAACGCCGGCAAAAAGATTACCGTTGAAGTTGCCGAAAAAAAACAGAAACGCAGCAATGAACAAAACTCTTATTACTGGCTTTTCAACGGAGAATTAGCCGAATTTCTAAATAACAGCGGCTTATCATACGGAGAACACCAAATTCCATATACGGGAGAACTAATCCATGAAATTAACAAAAAGCTCTTTGGCGTTAAAACGACAACAAAAATGTCAGTAGGAGAATTTTGCCAGTATATTAATAAGCTGTTGTTGTTTTGGCAGGAAAGGACAAAAGGCGAATTTATAATGTCTGAGCTGCCCGCTAATTATCTCGAACGCAAAGGCTATCAAATTTTTTAAACAAAGGAACACGAAATGAAAGACAAAATTTTTTATTTTTACGGTAACAATGTTGAGGGCAAAAAGGTATCGACAGAATTGAGAGCTGATACAGCCCCGGTTGCTATCCGCTGCTATGTTGACAATGAGCATTATTTTGACCTTGCTCTAGTCGATGCTCCGAACGAAATGGATTGGTTTGCCGCAAAAATATGGTGTGAAGAACACTATTGCCGCTTGCCGATGAAGCATGAATTAAAGTTCATTGGCGAAAACTTGAAAGCTATTAACAAAATGATGAAATGCGCTGGCGGCAAGCCGCTGAAAGGCGTTTACTGGTCTTCGTCGGAGAACGACTACGGATGGGCGTGGACCTCTAACCTTAACTACAGTTACGGTTTGGGCGGCCACGCTAAGGGCAGCGGTAACTACGTTCGCCCGGTGCTAGCTTTGTAATTTTAACCATTTAACTATTCGGAAAGAAAACAAGATGAAAATTGAATTAGGGCTGCGCTACAAGACAAGAAATGGAAGGCTCGCTTTTGTTTGTCTGCATGATGAAAGAAACGCCAAAGAATTCAGATTTTGCGGGGTACTGGCAAGTGAAGATAATTTTGAACACTACAACGATTTATCATGGCTAGAATCGGGAAAATGTACACATCATTCTCGACAAGCATATTATACCGAGGAAGGTTTTTCGTCTAAGGTAGAATTTCTATCACAGTTCGACCTTTTAGATTGCGTAGATAAACAGCAGAGAGATTTATTTGAGGTAGAAAATGGAAATTGAAATCGGCGGTAATCTTGCAAGTTTGATTTTGACTCTCATACTGGTTTATTTTGGTTTGAAAATTATGCGAGGCTAAAATGAAATTTAGAGTAACTTTTGAAATAGACGAGGAAGTTGAGGCGGATAATCGCGAAGAAGCGGTTGAAAAAGCAATCGGTAATATTATCGGCGGAGGTTATTTCGAAAATGAACTTACCGAGCATATTGAAAAATATGCCGATGTTGAAGAAATTGAAGAAGAGGAAGAATAAAAATGATTATGGTTGGTCAAGTTTACAGTTACAAGAAAATAGGTAACTTTGTAATAACAAACATAACAGAAGAAAAAATCAGCCGTATTTGGCAAGACGGCAGCGTCGACGAAATAGACATAAATGCTTATGACGGCTGTATAGCCGGGGTATTGATTGCCGAATGTGGGAGTTGGCAGGAAGCTGTATGCAGCAATGATTTTAAAGAAATTAACGGCGACCAATATGAAAAAATAAAAGAACTTGAAAAAAGGTTAAAAAATCTGACTAACAATTATAAATTGTTGGAAAAACAGCAGGCGGGTGATGTTGCTCATGGCCAAGCTTTGGTTGATGAATTTGGCGATTTCGAAGCTCTCTGCGAAGAATTGAAAAATCTGCGGAATTTGCTGAAAGAATGCAAGGAGTATCTGTCAGATGTTGACGAATACAGAACAAAAATGGCTGATGAAGCGTATTTGTTATTAACCAATATCAACATTGCCCTAGGTGAAGTGAGGAATGATGAACGATAGATTTAAGTTTAGAGTTTGGGATAAAGGAAACGAACACTATGTCGACTGCGCAGATATGCTTTATATAGAACCATCAGGCGAAATTACCTATGCCTGTTACGATGGCGACAGAGAAGATATGTATTATTACGAACAAAATGATGTTGTTATCGAACAATGCACTGGATTAAAGGATAAAAACGGCAAGCTTATCTGTGAAAATGATATATTGAAAGTTTACAGCTTAACGGATAAGAAAGAGTATATTGCGTTAGTGAGTTGGGATAAATATTATCCGTGGTTTTGCATTAAAGAATATACAAAAAAACCGTTTAAGAAAGTTTTATCTTGGGATGATGAACTTGAAATTATCGGCAACATTCACGAAAAATCATGAACTTTTGGAGTAAGCAATGACGATTGACGAATTTATGCAAGATATAGCGCCAAAAATGCGCCTGGGCTGGGTGGCTATGGATGAGGATAAAGCTTGGTATTGGTTTTGTGATAAACCTATACTTGACAAAAAACATGAAATTTGGAGAGGTTCGCAGCTTTGGATTTGGCTAAGTTGTTATGAGATTGCTCCCGTTGACGACTGGACACAATCTTTAAGAAAGGTAGGCGGAAATGGGTAACTTTATCTGTCCGACCTGTGGGTTTAACAACATCGACTGCGGCAAAGCAGGCTACAAGACCGCCCGAGATATTGAGCTTGAGAAAAAGCTGGAGATTGTCAGAAAAAACTTGAAAGAAATAGGAGATGCCGTTGCTCTTTATTTTCGTAGAGAACATACAAAAGATTTCGCAGAAGATACGCTAATGGGGATTGGTATCGTTGTTGGGCAAACAGAGCAAGCATTAAGGAGTATTAAATAATGTCGTATTTAGAAGAACTGCTGCCCGAGTTCAGAAACGGTGCTAAAATTAGGCGTAAATGTTGGGAAGCTGGGCTATTTCACACTATTATCGGGCGCTCAGGAATTTTCTATAATTTAAAAGATGCAAACGCGGACGACTGGGAAATTTACCAAGAGCCTATTGACTGGGATTTCATAATTAAGAACAAGTGTCTTTGCTGGTTTTGGGATGATGGCAAAGAGAGCGTTAAAGACTTAGATTTTTTAGAATCTAAGGGAAATAGATTTTTAGACGTCCACGGGTTTAGATGGGATAATTGCCGACCTGTCCGCAAAGATGAAGTAACTTTTTACGAGGACAAAAAAGATGTGCTATGAAGAAATAATTACTAAAGATTATGAGGCTGTTTGTCCATTTTGCAAAAATACAGACTTTAGAGAACCTGTGGACATGCCCTGGGATGAAACCGAACCTGAATATATAACCTGCTCTGAATGTGGTAAGCATTTTGTATTAACCCCAATTTATGATTTTAAGGGCTGGAAGTCAGAAAGTGACGAAGATTACCCGGAGGAAATGGAAGATGAGTAGAGAGAAACCAGAAATCGGCGATGTGTGGGTTGAGGAAGATTTAAAACACGATTATAGACGATGTGTTTGGATTTCTCTCGTCAAAGACGCGATGGTGTCGGGCGTTACGGACAAGGGGAGATGCCTTTGGTGCTGTTCGCTTGTGGGTTTTTTGACAAAATATAAGTTTTTGCACAAGAGCAAATTTAAGCTTAATGATTTATTCGAGGTAAAAAAATGACACCATACTACAAGAGACTTTCTACGCCCATAGACATCTTTCCGAAATACGGGACTAGAGGTGGCGCCGGCTATGAAAACCTTACTATCTACCCCTTGACACAAAATTTACAATTATTGCAGTTATTAAGTTCCATAACGGTATACAGAGAGGAGAGCAATGACAGAAATTGAAATATTAACCATACCTGAAGCTTTGGAGCACATCGGCAAAATGTTTAACTGCTTTATGCACCCCGAGCGGGTATTCAAAAACAAATTAAAGAAAATGGGAGTTAAAACCATCAACGGCACTTTAACAGCACATCAGTTAGAGGAGTTTATTGAAAGATGTTACATTTCAGAAAACGCGGCCAATACTATCACGTCTATGGAACGGTCTGTATCGGCAATAAAACGAAGAAAATCCCCGAACACTCTAGCCGCTGTGATAGCCTCAAAAAAGCGCAAGAATACGCAAGTCGTTTAGAAGAAGACATTCGTAATGAACTTCTATATGGAAAAGACATCAATGCCGGGAAAATCACATTTGGCGAAATCGCTCAAGAATATATCAACCGCCCAGGCGGCATCAATCCCCAAGACCTCAGTCGAATTGAGGATAAGTTTTTAGCTTTTGAAAACTATCCTGTTGATGAAGCAATGGCAATATGGAAAGGGTTCCTTCGTAATAACCCTGAGCTTGCTCCTTCCACCATCGACCGTATCCGCACCCTTTTTCTGGCAATTTTGAATCACTGTCGGGATGAATACGGGTATAAAGTTCCTGTCATTCCTAAGCCAAAATATAATAATCAAAAAAGCATATACCTTCCAACAATTGAGCAACGCGAACGCCTTTTATTTGCCTATCCTTTTCACGTCAAACTTATTGCAACAATGTTGTGCTTCAACGGCTGCCGATGCTCTGAAGCAACCACATTGAATTGGTCTGACGTTAATTTTGAACGCCGAACCATTATTTATCGCAACACTAAAAACGGAGAATCCCGTATTGTCCCCATGCACGGCCGCACTTATCAAGCATTACAACTGGCGAGAAAGCGACAAATTGATAACAACTGCTATGATCCACAGGGGCGTGTATTTCTCAATAAGAACCTCAAACCTTACCGGGATACCAGAAAAAGCGGTGGCACCCCCATCGATAAAGCTCATCGCACAGCTTGCCGTATTGCCGGAATAACCGACTTCACTATTCACGATTGGCGGCATCACTGGGCCTCATGGTGTGTCATGTCCGGCATGAACGACACAACTTTAATGAAACTCGGCGGCTGGAAAAAACACAGTATGATTCAGCGCTACGCCGCTTTGAGAACCGAATATATGGCGGAGGAACTAAATAAAGTCAAATAATTATTGATTTTTTTAACCTTTACCAGCCCCGATTCTTTTGGGGCTTTTTTACTGCCATATTTTTGCCAACTTTTAAGAAGATTTCGACGGAAAACTGCGGCTTTCAGAAGTATTTAAAAGTTATGAAAAGTAAAAAATTTTCATAGATTAAAATAATCAAAATATAAAAAAAGCCTTGTAAAACAAGGCTTTGAAATTGGAGCGGGCAAAGGGATTTGAACCCTCGA
>ULNE01034563.1_pt1 | contig 31784 bp, 36 predicted proteins | sample 1951831 | NCBI WGS metagenome assembly ULNE01 (sample SAMEA4835568, study PRJEB28245) | human gut metagenome | biome: gut microbiome; material: fecal sample | place: Denmark | collected 2008 | reverse complement strand
GCATATGTGTTAATTCCCCTACCATGCGGGTCGCCGATGGCGCCGACCCCTACAAGATAAAGTCGGAGTACGGCAAACATCGAAAATAAAAAATACGCTCTCCATCCCGTCAGCGCACTTGCCAAAGCCACGATGCCCCGTCTCCGCTTGAACAAAGTGACATTTTGATACTTTTGGTCACGCAAAAGTACGACGCCTCTTCAAAAAGGAAAAAAGCATAAAACAGGAGAGCGCCGCTCCCCTGTTTTATGCTTTTTAAAAATTTATCTCTGTACTCTGCCGCTGCCGCCGCCCTTGACGAGAGCCTTTACCTCATCAACGGAAACGCGGTTGAAATCATATTCGATAGAATGCTTGAGGCAGGAAGCCGCTACGGCAAATTCTATCGTATCCTGCATATCATAGCCGGAGAGCAGGCTGTAAATAAGCCCCGCGCCGAAGGAGTCGCCGCCGCCTACGCGGTCAACTATATGCACGGCATATTTTTTGGAGAAATAAGCCTTTTCTCCGTCATAAAGCATAGCCGCCCAGTTGTTATCATTTGCGGAGATGCTCTCTCGCAGAGTGATAGCCACTTTTTCGCAGCCGAAACGCTCGGAAAGCTTCTTTGCGACATCAATGTAACCCTCGCGATTGAGCTTGCCGCTGTCCACATCATTGTGGTCGGGCTTTATGCCGAATACCTTGTCGGCATCTTCTTCGTTTGCGATGCAGACATTGACATATTGCATCAGCTCACCCATAACCTTGCCCGCTTTTTCGCTTGTCCAGAGATTTTTGCGGAAATTGAGGTCGCAGCTTATCTTTATGCCTTTTGCACGGCATGCCTTTACTGCATCGAGGCAGATTTCGGCAACATTATCGCCCAGCGCGGGAGTGATGCCTGTGAAATGGAACCATACTGTATCGCAGAGTATTTTGTCCCAATCGAAATCCTCGCGGCTTGCCATGCCGATGGCACTGTACTTTCTGTCATAGATAACCTTTGAGGGGCGCTGAGAAGCGCCTTTTTCAATATAATAAATGCCGACTCTCTCGCCGCCGCGGACGATATCCGCTGTTGCAACGCCCTCTGCACGGAGCGCACGGACAGCCATATTGCCTATAGCATGCGTGGGAAGCTTGGAACAGAATGAAGCATCCATGCCGAAGTTTGCAAGAGAAACAGCGACATTTGCTTCACCGCCGCCGAAGGTAGCCATAAATTTGTCTGCCTGTTCAAAGCGCAGGTAGCCCTCGGGATTGAGACGGAGCATAAGCTCACCGAAGCATACGATTTTACTCATGATTTTTTCCTCACTTTTATTTAATTTAAATAGATTTCATTTGCATGGAGAACAGCATGCGTGGCGGGGCTGTCCTCCGCTTCAACCTCAAGCGAGGCACCGCATTTTTTGCAGGAGATGCGGACGCAGTCCTTGTCTTTTTCGCAGAGGTAGTCGCCGCCGTCCTTGCAGTTGCAGTGGATTTTCCCCTCCTCGCAGAGGTCACCGAAAACATATATCAGCATATCGGCGATATGCTCATCATAATAGGAATCCTCGCTGTTGCTTTCCTTGATGCTCTGAAGCTCCTCTGCGGATATCTCCTCATAGAGCTCCTTATCCGACTGCTCGACAGCCTCGCGAACCTTATCCTCCCTGCCTATAAAGCAGATATCATAGCCCGCAAGACCGCACGGAATAGTGAAAAGCTCACGAGAAAGTATGGTTTTTCTGGAGATAAGGAAGCTGTGCGGATTCGGGCAGAATATGCAGGGCACAGTGAAACGCATTTTGCCATCGGCGGTGTTTTCTATCAGCAGTTCGCTTCCGCCGCAGGAGCATTTGAGTTTTATCCTGTCGCCAGAGAGGGCAAATATGCCGACTACGGAATGAACAGTAGCACCGCATTCGGGACAACGATAGGCAATTGTTGTTTCCTTTGGTTGAATAATCATTTTTTCCTCCGAGAGTTATTTTCTCTCTATCTTTTCCATGCCGCCCATATAAGGTCTGAGAACCTCCGGAATCTTTACGCTTCCGTCCGCCTGAAGATTATTTTCAAGGAAGGCAATAAGCATTCTCGGCGGAGCGACTACGGTATTATTGAGCGTGTGCGGCAGATAAGTCTTGCCGTCTGCACCCTTTACTCTCATGCGCAGGCGACGGGCCTGTGCATCGCCGAGATTTGAACAGGAGCAAACCTCAAAATACTTTTGCTGGCGTGGCGACCATGCCTCGATATCGCAGGATTTGACCTTGAGGTCGGCGAGGTCTCCGGAGCAACATTCGAGCTGGCGCACGGGGATATCCATGGAGCGGAAAAGCTCAACGGAATAGCGCCACATCTTCTCATACCAAGCCATGCTGTCCTCGGGACGGCAGACGACTATCATTTCCTGCTTTTCAAACTGGTGTATACGGTAAACGCCGCGCTCCTCTATGCCGTGCGCGCCCTTTTCCTTGCGGAAGCAGGGGCTGTAGCTTGTCAGGGTCTGCGGCAGGCTTGCCTCGGGAATCATCTGGTCGATGAATTTGCCTATCATGGAATGCTCGGATGTGCCGATGAGATAGAGATCCTCGCCCTCTATTTTATACATCATGGCGTCCATATCGTTCTGGCTCATTACACCCTCGACAACATTGCCGTGAATCATAAAGGGAGGGATACAGTAGGTAAAGCCCTTTGCTATCATGAAGTCGCGCGCATAAGCGAGCACTGCGCTGTGCAGGCGGGCTATATCGCCCATCAGATAATAGAAGCCGTTTCCGGAAACCCTGCCTGCGGCATCCATATCGACGCCGTTGAAGCTTTCCATTATCTGCGTGTGATAGGGAATTTCAAAATCGGGAATCTTCGGCTCACCGAAGCGCTCAACCTCCACATTGTGGCTGTCGTCGGGACCTATCGGAACGCTCGGGTCGATGATATTCGGGATGATGAGCATTATTTTTCTTATCTTTTCCTCAAACTCTGGCTCTGCCTTTTCAAGCGCGGCGAGACGCGCCGCGCTCTCGGCAACCTTCTTTTTCGTTGCCTCGGCTTCTTCCCTCTGACCATGCGCCATGAGAACGCCTATCTGCTTGGAGAGGCGGTTTTTCTCGGCACGCAGGTCGTTTGCCTCCTGTATGGTGCGGCGGTTTTCGGCATCGAGCTCTATTACCTCGTCGACAAGGGGGAGCTTGGAGTCCTGAAACTTGTTTCTTATATTCTGCTTTACGATTTCGGGATTTTCGCGAATAAATCTGATGTCCAGCATTTTTATTATTCCTTTCCTTTGTTTATATCGTGCGCTTCCTGCGCCTGTATGTACCGTTCGTAATAAAAAAGATATTGCTGTGCGATGCCGGCATAGGCTCCGAGCGAGCTTATATCTATGCCATCGGGGTAATACTTGTCCAGCACGCGCTTAATCCATACATCTATGGGAAAAGCCGCCGTCCTGTGGAAGCCGTAGAGCAACGTGCATGCGGCAACCTTTGCGCCCACGCCGCATATGGTCATGAGATACTTTGCCGCTTCCTCATCGCCCGCGCCTCGGATGGCGGAGAAATCTATCTCGCCCGAGGAAACCTTTTTTGCCGCGTCGATAATATATCTCGCGCGAAAACCGGTGCCGCAGCTTTTAAGCTCGTCCTCGCTTGCTGCCGAGAGCGCCTCCGGAGCAGGAAAGGCGTAGTGCGTTTCGCCGAAAGCGGTAAAAGCCTCGCCGTACCTTTCCGCGAGTGTGCGGATTATCTTTTTTATCCTCGGGATATTGTTGTTCTGCGAGATGATGAAAGAGCAGAGTGCCTCCCACGGCTCCTGACGGAGGATTCTTATGCCTCCCGCTCTTTCCATTGCGGAAAAAATCGTATCACCGTAGACGCCGAAATGCTCGCCTATATCGCGCTTCACAGCGTCATAGTCCTCATCGAGAGCGAGAAACTGCCGCCAGATTTTTTCATAGTCGACGCTGTCGCACCCGCAGAGAGTTATTTTTTCATCTGTCTGACAGATGCGGATATATCTGCCGTAGGCGACGCCGTCGGTATAGCCGTCACGCCTCTCAAAGCGGAAGCACTGCCCGCAATCGAATGTATCGGCGACGGAAAGGGAAGTGACACCCGATATATCAACGCATTTTATACCGAGCTTTTCGTCAAAACGCTCTGCCGTCTCTATCATGATGCCGCCCCTTTCCTTTGGTTATATTTACATTACATCGTTATCCCATTTATCGGAGATTTCGGGATATTTTCTTGTATAGCTCTTGAAGATTTCTCTTATCTCGAGCATATGCTCCATCGTATCTGCCTCAAATATCAAAACTATCTCGGGAAGATTGGATGACGGGCGGATAAGTCCCCAGCCGTGAGGGAAGGAAACTCTCGCTCCGTTTATATCGCAGACCTTACCGGGATAAGCTGCCTTCAGCTCCGCCGTTATTTTATCTACTATTCCGTACTTTTCCGTGTCCGCACAGCGCGCCTTGATTTCGGGAGATGTGACATATTTCGGGAATGTATCTATTATTTCGCTTACGCTTTCTTTCTGATGAGAGAGGAACTCCACAAGCTTTGCAGCAACGAAAACGGCATCGTCAAAGCCGTACCAGTCGTCGCCGGAGATGAAGATGTGACCGCTGCGTTCGCCCGCAAGCTCGGCATTCATCTCATGAAGCTTTGCCTTGATATATGAGTGACCTGTTTTCCACATTACGGGATTTCCGCCGTTTGCCTCTATCACATCGGTGAGCGTTTTTGAGCACTTTACATCGTAGATGACTGTAGCGCCGGGCTTCTTTTCGAGGAGCTGCTTTGCGATGAGAGCGAGGATGATATCGCTCCATACATTGCCGCCCTTTTCATCAATGACGCCTATTCTGTCGCCGTCGCCGTCAAAGGAAAGACCGATATCCGCATGGATATAGGGGTGGAGAATCATCTCGCGCATGCGCTGTCTGCCCTTGAGGTCGGAGGGATTCGGGAAGTAATGCGGGTATGTCGTATCGGGATCGCAGTTGAGCTGGAAGGTCATGCAGCCGAGACGCTGGAATACCTCATAAACGAAGAGACCGGCGCCGCCGTTGCCCGCATCGAGAACCACGCGGAGCTTCTTGTCTCCCATATGTATGCGGGAAACTATATCGTCGATATACGCGTCGCGGACGTTGACCTCCTCATAGCTGCCCATGGCGCATGGCTCATCGGGCGTATCAAGCAGGGAATAGACCTCCTTGATATCATCGGGCTCGAGCGTTTTGGAGTAGCCCTTTGCAAGCTTGAAGCCCGACCAGCCGTCGGGGTTGTGGCTTGCCGTTATCATAACCGCGCCCTCGCATTTCAGATAGTACTGAGCAAAGTATACGAGCGGAGAGAGCGAAAGACCCGTGAAGAAAACATCTATGCCGCATTCGCGGAGCGCTTTTACAGCCGCCTCCGCAAAGGCGGGCGAGCAGGCTCTGTTGTCATAGCCGCAGACAGCGCGTGTGATGTTTCTTCTCTTCAGATATTTGCAGTATGCCTTTACTATCTTATATACATTTTCGGGGCAAAGCTCCTCCTTGTTTACCCTGCCGCGAATATCATACTCGCGGAACATACTTTTGAATTCTACAGAATATTCTTCTTTTGTTATCATTGCCTTAATTCCTCATTTAGCCGCACCGTGTGCGGAATATCTCCCATTTACATTATATGCGTATTATGTCGGATGCGCGATTATTCTTCCCAGTTGTGCCATACATTCTGAACATCCTCGTTGTCGTCGAGGTGCTCGAGAAGCAGATTCATATATCTGATATCTTCTTCATTTTCCAGCTTGATATAAGAGGAAGGAACCTTTTCTATCTCGGCTGAAATGAATTCATAGCCCTTTGCCGCGAGAGCATCACGGACAGCGGAGAGGTCATCCGGCTCGGTCTGAATTTCAAGGACATCGCCGTCATCTGTGAAATCGGAAGCGCCTGCCTCAAGTGCATCCTCCATGAGCTTGTCCGCATCGACATCGCCGCCCTCATTTGAAATGGCGATTACGCCGCGGTCGGAGAACATGAAGCCGACGCAACCGCTCTGACCGAGATTTCCTCCGAACTTGTCAAAGTAATGGCGGAGCTCACCGGCGGTGCGGTTTCTGTTGTCTGTCGCCGTTTCAACTATGACGGCAACACCGGAGGGACCGTAGCCCTCGTAGGTTATCTCTTCATATTCCACGGCGTCCGCACCCGTAGCCTTCTTAATGATACGGTCGATGTTATCGTTGGGAACATTGTTGCTTTTTGCCTTTGCGATAAGGTCGCGCAGCTTGCCGTTTGATACCGGATCGGGACCGCCTTCTTTAACGGCAATGGCAATCTCCTTGCCTATCTTGGTAAAGACCTTGGCGCGCTGTGCATCGGTCTTTTCCTTCTTGTGCATGATATTTTTCCATTTACTGTGTCCTGACATTTTTATATATCTCCTGTATAATTATTTACTGTAAAAATTCGGAAATCATATCTTTTCCGGATGCTTCATGCAGATAAGCTCAAGCGCACGGGCAAGTATTTCGCCTGTACATTTAGTCAGCGCACGGCGGAAGGCTTTCGCATCCGCATCGGGTGCGCTGTTTATCGGGCAAGCCTGATAGAAGCGGTTGAAATCATTGCATATATCGAGGATGTAACGCGTTATGACGGAAGGCTCGTAGTCGGCAATAGCCGTCAGCACCTTCTCGGGGAAGAGCGAAAGCGTCTTTATCAGCTCGCGTTCCTCACGGCAGAGCGAAGAAACGGGCGCAAGCCTTGTTTCACCTTCCTTTGCGAGGATACTGCATGTTCTCGCATAGGTATACTGAGCATAGGGACCCGTGTTTCCGTCAAATGAAAGAGCGTCCTCCATCACGAAATTGATATCCTTCATTCTGTTGTTGGAGAGATAATAGAATATCATTGCGCCGACGCCGACAGCCTCTGCCACAGCGTCTTTGTTTTCCATCGCGGGATTTTTTTCCTCAATGATTGCGCGAGCCTTTTCAATCGCGGTGGCAAACAAATCCTTAAGCAGTACTACGTTACCCGTGCGGGTCGCGAGCTTTGCACCGTTGATACTGCATGTGCCGTAGGGTACATGGACAAGGCGGTCATACCAGTCGTAGCCCATAAGCTCGACCACCTTGAACCACTGTGCAAAGTGGAGCGACTGTCCGGCGGAGGTGACGTAGATGCACTTGTCAAAACGGTAGGTATCCATGCGGTAGACCGCCGCCGCGATGTCGCGTGACGGATAAATGGACGAGCCGTCATTTTTCAGAATCATGCAGGGCGGCATTTTGTATTCGGAAAGGTCGACAATCGAGGCGCCGTCGTCAACCTTGAGCAAGCCCTTTTCACGCAGTGTTTCCACCACAGAGGAAACTTTGTCATAGTAAAAGCTCTCGCCCTTGTAGCTGTCAAAGGTGATGCCGAGCTGGTCATAGGTTTTTTGATACTCGCGCAACGAAATCTCGATGAACCATTTCCACAGCGCGTGGTTTTCTTCGTCGCCATGCTCCAGCTTAGTGAACTCGGCGCGCGCCGCATCCTCGAGGGAGGGATCTTTTTCAGCCTCGGCATGGAACCTGACATAGAGCGCGACCAGCTCGTCGATCTCTCCTGCCTCTACAGCAGAGCGACTACCCCACTTGCGATAGGCAACAATCAGCTTGCCGAACTGCGTACCCCAGTCGCCGAGATGGTTGATGCCGATGCAGTGCCAGCCTGCATAGTTGTGAAGCAGCTTCAGCGAATGACCGATAACAGTCGTTCCGAGATGACCTATATGAAAAGGCTTTGCCACATTCGGCGAAGAATAATCGAGAACAACGGTTTTGCCTTTACCTATATCTGAAGCACCGTAGTCTCCTCCTTTTTCTGTAATCTCGGAGAGAACCTTTTTGGAAAAATATTCGTCGGAAATTTTAAAATTCAGATATCCGCCGGAAGCAGTCACGGCAGAGATACAGCAGGGAAGTGCATTTTCAAGCTCGGCGCATATTTTGCCCGCTATCACGGGAGGCGCGGCATGAAGTGCACGGCTCAGACGAAAGCAGGGAAATGCTATATCGCCCATGCTGTCATCCGGCGGATATTCAAGCATCGCAAAAATTTCGCTTTCACTCGGTATTTCCGCGGAAGAAAAAGCATTTTTGGCGGTATTATAAACGGCTTTTGCCGCTTCTTTTTTTAAAGAAATCATGAAGTCTTTTATTCTCCTTAGCCTTATTGTTCTCATTCTTTGCGGTGAATTTCTTCCGAAAAATCCGCAAATTTCGGTTTTTACAGTTTATTATACTACAAATCTTTCATAAGTGCAATAATATTTTGATTTTTCATGTGTAAATTTTTCGAAAAAATAAGTATTTTCTTGATGATTTGTTTAACCCAACCATGCCTTTTCAAATTTTACTCGGAATTTTCAAAAAGTTTTTTAAAAATTCTCTTGACTTCTTATCGCCTTTGTGCTATAATAGCGAATGCATCTGGGTGTGGCGCAGTTGGTAGCGCGCTACCTTGGGGTGGTAGAGGCCGCAAGTTCAAGTCTTGTCACTCAGACCAAATAAAGCCGAAAACGAACCGTTTTCGGCTTTATTTTTTGCATTTTCGGGGCAAAATTGAGCGTTTTCCCACCACTTTCGCACCACCCGAAATTTCGAAATTTTTTTGACCACATGTTTGACCACAGTTGGAGCTGGTGCGATTCGTTTGGTTGCTTCTGCTTCGGTATGCTCTGCTCACGAAAAACCAAATAATTCAAAAGGTTCCCGGAGGTGTTTCCCTCGAGAACCTTTTTCTTTGTTTCCTGCGTATCAGTTTTTAGTTACTCCATATAACGATCTTCCTGCCGATCTCGTCGCACTTCTCGCTGATTCTTTTCAACTCCAGAATCATTTCAGTCAAGAGTTCTTTTTCGCTTAGTTCCATGAGACGCGCTTTCTCGGCTTCCGAATCAATTGCAGGAGCTTTTTTCAGCCAATCGAACATAAGCGCTTCCCTCAGCGCTTTTGACCACTGCCGCGGCTATGATCATATTCTTTGTTGTTCGGGTTGCACTGATTCGAGCGGTTGTCCCTGTTTGCCTGATATGCGCTGTTGTTTGGATTGTGCTGATTTGCGTAATGGTTCAGTTGTTCTTTGCTGTGGGTGTTGCCCGATACTCTGTGTTCTTTACTCATTTTTCCTTCTCCTTCAATCTTCGACGATTTCGTATTCAACTCTTGAGCCTCTCACGCGACGCGCATGAAAGCGTTTTCCGTTTGCCATCCAGTGTGGAAATAAATCCGCTTTTTCTTCGTTGGTATCACGATGGCAAATAACTATGTTCTCCGGCACGTCGCACCCGCCGTTTGAAAGCGGACGAATGTGGTCAAGTGTCGGATGATAGGAGCTGTTCGGATTCCCACAAGCTGATTTTTTCATCAAACGTCCCGCGTAATCGTACGCTTCCTGCTTTTCACCGTATACTCGATTCCAAACGTCGATTGTCTTGAATTTTGACATTTTGAGTACCTCCTTTTTATTTGATATCCAATTATCTCATAAAAAGCAGGGTCGTACAATGAACCATGTGGTTCAAACAAAGGATACCCCCTCAAAAAGGGATATCCTTTGTTTCAACATTGACAATACGCAAAAAGCGAAGCAATGTAATTTGACTGGGCTTTCTTTCACCACTGCAATAGTAACCAACTACCCTGGTGCTGACTCCAAGTGCTTCTGCAACGTTTTCGTATGTCATACCGGATTGCTGAATACAGTGCCACAAAAACAACCCCAGCCTGGAATCTTTCCTGCGATTAGAATCCATAATGCAACCTCCTGGCCTACGCCGTTGCCTTGGCACGAGGAATTGCACTATAATTAGTATATCACATTCGGTTCATTATGTCAATAGCGAGGTCATCTGGTAAGGTGCAAAAATATGGTATCATCGTCATACGGTTTTCATATAACTCCTCAATGTTGCAAAAATGATCTGCAATTAATCTCAGATTAACCCACATCAGCATGATTTTTACCGCATCCCTGCTGGATACATCCATTGTATTACTATTATAATCGCCATGTATTAAGGCGTTTCTGTTAATCACGCCTTCAATCGGTTTACCGGAGATTTTTTGATAATATGCATCAATTTTCTTCCAGGCTTTTGATTCCCATTCAACATCAATTGCCTTATCCAAAAGTTCCTGTATTTTTTTAGAACGTTGAAACCCGTTTTTGAAAATCCTCGTCTTTTCCCAAAAGCCTTCAAAAGCATCAGCACATTTTTTGTGTTCGCTCTCCAAAAGTGAGAACCAGTTTCTCGCTGCTGTACGCTGGTACCCACTCATCATATTACAGATAGCCGATTCTATATCTTCTTGCTTTCTGCGCATAGAATCACCAACTTGAGACATGTTAAAAAATGATTCCAGTAGTGCCTTTGCACTCATATAATCTCCGAAAATAAATGAGTCCAAAATATAATTGGCATCACATTCTTCGTTTAAAATCGGAAAGTCAGGCGTTTCAAGGAAATACATCATAACCCCTTCATCCGCCAAAGCGTCCATTTTTGAAAGATATTCTGATGAAAAAAACTGTTTTCTATCTTGATTTATTTTAGAAGTCAAATTACTGAGCGCTAGAAAATACTCAAAACATGCTCTACCAATATCCACATTCATTTCCTCGACTCTTGCAAGTTGAGGAATCGTTTTCATTAATTGCGCGATATTCTTGAAATCACTTTCAGGGGTATTCAACCCTTCAAAAATAGCAAGCATCTGCTTAGCTTTTGGCTCTCTGCATGGAAGTTTCTCATGCAATTCGGGATACCGCTCAAAAAATAGCCCAACACCTTTTGAAAATATATCTCTATACTGGTCCTCCAATTCATAAAAACGAGTGCGTTTTGCCTCGCATATAAAATGAAGCCGCGCCTGTTCCTTAATTGCCTCCTGCATAGCAGGCGTCATAGATTGTTTTTGCCTTGAAAGAATCTTAGCATATGTGTCGATATCCATTTTTATTTTCCACCATAGTATTTGTTCAGTCTCTAAAAACTCGTAGAAGTTTAGTGTTCCGTGATTATTATATCATAAAAGGCATTTTTAATCAACACAGCTCGCTAATGTCTGTTCCCTGAATTTTTATTTGTCCGATCATCTCCCCAAGCATCCTCTCGCACTCCTCCTCGCTCTTTGCGTAGACGATATGCTGTTCCCGCTTGCCGTCTTTGCCGCGGGGCGTATATTTGCCCTGCCAGGTGTTCTTTGAAACTTTGGAGATACATCCCGTGCCGGGCTTGCGTTTCTTGCTATTTTTGGCGGTGAATTCAGAGGTTTTCTGTTTTTGCTCGGGTGTTTGCCCGTCATCGTGGTTATCGTCGCACACGGGCGAATCTGCGGGCTTGGGCGTGCCGAAGGCATCGTCCATTTTCTTTGCGGCGTTGCGCTCCATCTCTCCGGTCACGTGAGAATATACGCTGATGGTCGTCTCCGCCGAAGAATGACCGAGGACTGCAGACAGCGTTTTGATGTCCAGTCCATTCTCCAGTGCCATGGTTGAGAAGATATGCCGCAGACCGTGGAACGGGATATGATTGCATTCGGCGCGCTCCAGCATATCCGACAGCCGACTGCGACAACTTGTCGGACTGCGCGGATGCGTCGGATCAAGCGGTGACGGAAAAACCCATTCGGAGCTGACCGTTTTCCGATACTCTCCGAGAATATTCAGCACCGACTGCGGCAGATGCACCGACCGCACCGAGGATTTTGTTTTCGGCGTACTGATGATATAGTCCGAGCCGAGCGTGGTGTATTCGCGTCTGATGCTCAACTCGCCTGTTGTAAAGTTGATGTCATCCCATTTCAGCCCGAGCAGTTCGCCACGCCGCATACCTGTGGCAAGCCCGAGGAGGATAAGCTCATAGAAGCCTTCTTCCTTTGCCTGTATGAGCAGCCGCGCGATTTCTTCGTGCGACAGCACCTCAATTTCTTTATTCTTCTTGGGCGGTAGCTTGCAACCGACCGCCTCATTGCGGTTGACCAGTCCCTCTTTCAAAGCCTGATCGAGCGCACATTTGATGCGGGTGTGCATCGAACGGATGACCGCGCCCGACAGTTTTTTATCGCCGACACCGTTGCGGTCGAGATTGCCGCTTTTCATCTGTTCGGCATAAAATTTTTCAAGATCACTCTTTTTGAGCGCGGCAAGCGGAATTTTTCCGATGCCGGGGATGATGTGCTTGTAGATGTCGTTTTCGTATTTCAGGCGTGTGGTTGCGGCAATGCTCAACTCACTGAAGTTGCGATACCAGTAATCGATATACTCACCGAACGGCATGTCTGCGGCGGTTTTCACGACCGGCTTCTGTACGGTTTCCTTGAGGGCTTTCAGCTTTTCTTCGACCTCGCGCTTGGTTTTCGCCAAGACATTTTTCGTAATCGGCAGATTCTTTTCATCGTAACCGACCACGCATCTGCCTTCCCATCTGCCGTCTTTGCGCTGACGGATCAGCCCTTGTCCGTTCTTTCGTCTGCCCACGGTTTCAGCTCCTTTCCGAGGATTTTTTCAAGTGCATTGCCCGTAACTTCGGAGGCTCGCTTCTGCATTTTTTCCGTCACATGCGCATAACAGTCGAGCGTGAAGCCCGGTTTTGTGTGTCCGAGTTCCTTTGCCAGCGTCTTTTCATCCACGCCGACGGCAATCGAATGGGTAGCGTAGGTATGACGCAAGCCGTGAAACGGGATGTCGGGAAGCCCCGCTTTCTTGATGATTCGCTTGAAGGTACCGTATGCCGTGTTGGGATTGATCGGTTTTTCCGCGTCGCGCAGGCTCGGAAAAATCCATTCGGAGCCGATGCTTTTCTTGCGCTCTTTCAGCATGCGGACAACGCTTTCGGGCAGGACGATCGTGCGGATACCGGTGTCGGTTTTCGGATCGCTGACCGTGATTCCGCCCCTGACCGGGATGACCTGTCGTGCAACACTGAGCTTGCCTTCCGCTTCGTTCAAGTCCTCCCAGCGCAGTCCGCAGATCTCACCTTTGCGCAGTCCCGTCATACATTCGAGGTAGAAGAAGTCCCGCCACCACGGTTCATCCTCAATGATTTTCAGAAACTTTTTGAGCTGTTCCTCGTTATATACTTTGCGTTCTGTGCTGTTCAGTGCGGGGATTGTTGTGCCGTCGGTCGGATTTTTGACGATGATATGCTGCTCCACTGCCATCTCAAAGCACTTGTGCATCATCATATGCACTGCTCTGACCGTACTGCCCGAGAGCGATTTTCCTTTGGTCTTGCTCTCGGTGACGCGTCCTTCTTTCAGCAGTTTTACATAGAGCTGTTGCATATCCCGCGTGAGGATCGCCGAGATTTTCTTATCACCGAGATACGGACGGACGTATGCATCCACATAGAAAATGTACTTGTTCAGTGTCTGCGGGCGCACCACATCCTTCTGATAGCAGAGCCAACGGTCGAGCCATTCGTTCAGGTTCACGAGGCAATCTTCGTTCAGTTCCACCCCGCGATAGGTCTCAAGGAGCTTATAAAATTTCGTCATCGCCTCGCTTTGCGTCTTGCCGAAGACCGATTTGTATATCGGCTTGCCGTTCTCTTTGTGCCCGACGATGATGCGTGCTTCCCATCTTCCGTCCGGTCTTTTTCTGACCATTCCGTCCCCGTTCGGCCGTCGTTTACTCATGTTTTTCACCTTCTTTCACGCACAACAATACCACAAGGCTTTTCATATATCCAGCGGAAATCGAAAGAGTTATCGGAAAGTTATCAATTCGCCCCGATGTTTTTTCTTTGTTTCCTGCATCAAATAATTTGCGATTCCGAATTTATTTCTGCCATTCGATTGCGTTGTCAAGAGAAACGCTCCCGTTGATTCTCCGGACTTCCTCAATGCAGGCGTGACGAAGTTTGCCGAGGTCTTCACCTTCAATGTCATTGGTCGCCGCAATCACATTGAGCAACATTGAAATTTCAACCGACAGCTTGAAGAGCGTGCTGCACTGCTCGGATCTCGGGACCGTTTTACCCGAAGGTGCCTCTACGGACGCCCGGTTTCACCGCCGAAGGATTTAAGTCAACCCTTGAAACTGTTTTTTAGCTATGATACAATATATCCGATAAAACACCGCATAAAATATCGGGAAATATAATTTTTGCGATGATATAATATGTTTGACAGGAGGATGAATATGGACTGGATATGTGGAATTCAAAATGCGATAAACTACATCGAAAATCATCTTACAGATGAAATTGATTATGAGGAGGTTGCAAAGCAAAGTTTTTCGTCAGGTTATCATTTTCAGCGGATTTTCGGTATTCTCTGCGGCTACACGCTCGGGGAGTATATCCGGCTCCGCAGATTATCGCTTGCCGGCGCAGAGCTTGCAAACGAAAAAGCAAAAGTGATTGACGTAGCTATGAAATACGGGTATGACTCTCCGGACAGCTTTGCAAAAGCATTTCAAAAATTTCACGGCATCACTCCATCCGAAGCGCGCAGGAATGGTCAGATGCTCAAGTCTTTCTCCCGCCTGTCCATTCAAATTATATTGAAAGGCGGTAGCACCATGAATTACAGAATTGAAGAAAAAGAAGAAATGATACTGACGGGCTATAAGCGTCATTTTTCGGGCGTTCCCGGAGAACGTGCAGAACAGGAAGAAGAAATGTATGTAAAAACAAGACCGTTACAGTACATTCTCCAAGCTCTTTCGGGCGATAATGTAAGCAATTTTGATGTCATTACCAACATTGACGACAACGGATACGACTTTTATATCGCAGGCCGGTTGTCCGAATATTATCGCAATAATCTCAACAAGGATGAAGTCTTGGGGAAAGAATTCGCCGGGTATTATCAAAATATCACGATTCCCAAATGCACCTATGCGATATTTGAAACCGAGAGATGTGCGTATCCAACGCTGATATTCCTTGAGCTGAGGAAAAAAATCGCAAGCGAATGGCTGCCAAATTCAGAATATCAGTTGAAAAATGCTCCTGAGCTTGTGGTAACACATTGGTACAGTGGAGATAAGCGTAATCAAAGATATCGCGAGCTTTGGATTCCAATCGAAAAAAGATAGTTTTTTGCCCCGCTTCAGCGGGGCTTTTCTTTGTTTCCTGCATCAAAAAATTTGCGATCCCGAATTTATTTCTGCCATTCGATTGCGTTATCCAGAGAAACGCTTCCGTTGATTCTCCGCACTTCCTCGATGCAGGCGTGACGAAGTTTACCGAGGTCTTCATGTTCAATGTCATTTGTCGCCGCGATTACATTGAGCAACATTGAAATTTCAACCGACAGTTTGAAGAGCGCACTGCTGCTCACGTGCTCACCTTTGTCAAGCACTCTCCGCAAAGTATCTACCGTCTCGGAAGAAATCAGCTCGGGCGCTCTGCGATTACAGAGATACGCATTATAAAAATCAACCGCCTTTTCGATATATTCGCTGACACTTTTGGAGCCGTCCGACTTGCTGAGTGCCTTTGCCGTGTCCAATGTTTCATCGCTGATATGCAGAGAAAAACGAGTTTGCCTGTTCTCCATAAAAGCCTCCTTTTTTGCCTCAGACGCCTGCAAAAAGCCCGCAAACACCGGCTTTTTCGCATTGCAGGCGCCTGAATTTCGGTTCATGCGATTTTTGACACACACTTGCGCATATTTTTCTTTCGTGCAAAACCCGCGAAAAAGCGAGCAAATGCGGTCAAAACACGTAAAAAACGGAGGGCTCTGCCCGCCGATGTGATTCGGGCGAGCGTTTTTGACGCACGCCCTTTCTCCTGCTTGAAAATCGACCTTCGGATAAATCTTCACATTTGCCCGTTTTCCGCGTGATTTTCGGCATGAACGTTGTTTCCTGTATGCCGCTCATATTTTGCAATCCGCTCCCGCATTTCCGCCTCCCGCTTCAGCTTGTCAAGCTCCTTTTCGTCATACGCTTTCTTGATGGGAGCGATAGGCGTGATGTGATATTTCAGCGTGCCGTTGTGAACCTCACCGCTCTTTGTTCTCACCAAGGTCTGTTCGGTTTCGACCAGCCCGCGTTTTTCAAGTGAACGAAGATATTTCATCACCGTGTTCTTTGACATTCCGATCCGCTCCCCGATCTCACGGAAGGAAGGATAGCAGGTGTGTGTCCTGCGGTCTTCATAATAAAGCAGACAGGCGTAAAGCAGAATTTCACCGCCCGAGAGATCCATATACAGAACGCTGTTCGGCACCATGAAGTAGTTACCCTCCGCATAAGATTTGCGGGCAGTGCCGTGCGTGACGATGCGGGCGAAATCGTATTGCGTTTTCTCTTTGAGAGAAAGATTCACCTTGATGCGCTGCGAGATGTGTCTGCCTTTTTCCGTGATCACTACCTCGGAAAGAAAGCCTGCCACAACCAAAGGCAAATATCCACGGCCGAGAATCCCTTTCCTGATTTCATGTTGGAGATCCTCATCAAATTTAGCAAACATAAAAATCGCACATCCGAGCCATAGCGAATATGCCGCTCCGGAATTAAAATCAACCGTTTTCAACGCAAGCCTGATATGCGCGGGCTTCATGAGGTCGAGTATTACTTTTCGGATATCCTCGGTTGCAAAGCCGACTCCGTAGCAAGCGATTTCTTCGATATTCCACAGCCGATGCAGAGCATTTATCACGCGGTGCTTTTCCCGGCGGTCGAGGTTCAGCCCCGAACCGTCAGTTGAAAAATAGTAACGGTCAAGCTCCGCCGAAAGCCTTGCGTCAAGCTCGGGACAGATACCGCTCATTTACTCACCTCCGTTTTCATTTCCACCCACGCGATGAACTTTTCTTTCGGAACAATCAGACGATTCCCGACACGCAACGCGGGAAAGTCTTTTTCCTTCATCAGCTCGTATGCCGAGGACATGGCTATCCCCAGCACGTCGGCAACCGTTTCTGCATTGAGGAACAGCGGCAACTCGTCGTAAGTCTTGTAGTTTGATTCTTTCATATAACACCTCCGTTATTTTTTCAAAAAGAAAAAGTGAGCATCGGAAGAAAACAGAGTCGCGCTCTGCGAAATCTTCTGATACTCACCCTTGGCTCCCGTTTTCACCGACGGGAGGATGGCTCACTTTCGATTAAAATGTTGCGCTTGTAACGGGAATGGCGACATATCCCCGCGCTACCTTCGGCTTTTCAATCACCGCAAGCATGGTTTTGCACTTGCCGCAAAGCATCGCCTTGCCGTGATAGCTTTCGTCCGCCGCACGGACTGTCACAGTCAGCTTGTCGCGCGGATCATCTGAATACAAAACCGTCCGTCCGCAGTTCGGACAGCGGGCTATAGGAATTTTGTTTTTCATAAATGCCTCCTTTGCGCATCAGACAATATCTTTGATGACCTTCAGCGCCACTCCCTGAATCGTTAGCTCTTTCGGGTGAATGACGCGCTGCTTTTCGGTGTAGCTGCTGTTTTCGGCATACAGTATGGGCTTGCCGTTTTCGTAATGCAGGCGCTTGAGCGTGTTTCCATCTTCCGTAAGCGCGACGATCACCTGCCCGTCATTTGCGACGTTTGTCTTCTTGACCAGCACAAGATCGCCCGCGTGAACGCCGATGTCAGCCATGGAATCGCCGTATGCTTCAAGCAGAAAACATTCACCGTCGAGCCATTCCTCCGGAACGGCAAGGTATCTTGAAATATGCTCCTCCTGCTCGTCGGGCGTGCCACACACGATCATTCCGACCACGGGAATGCGGCGGGACATCACGTGCATTTTCTTCTGCAAGGGTGTTTCCAGCGTATTTTTCCCCGAATAGGAAATGATGCCGCGCTTTTCAAGCTCTAAGATATGCCGATACGCGGTCGACTTGACCATGCCCATATATTCCATGATATCTGCGAGGCTCGGGGATTCCCCGTTGTTGTCCCGCGCATACTGCTTGATAAACTCCGCGAGCTTTTGCAGTTTTTCTTCACTCATGACTCTCATAAACGCACCTCTGATAATTTCAGAACTCATTGTTCTGTTATTATACCATGGCAAAAACGCGTTGTCAATAGGTTTTCAGAACTTTTTGTTCTGTTATTCTTTTTTCTTTGTTTTATGCAGCGCAGTTTCTGATGCCCCACATTGCTTCCAAAACGGTCGCACGCGCGCTTTATATGTTTGCTTGTAATTACCCTTCGCTTGCATCCAAAAGCGAAAGCGGGGCTGACAGTCCCACTCGCACCTTTCCTTATTCAGTTGTGCCGCATGGCTTTCTTGACTTCTTCGAGAATGCGGAGAATGCTCAACATTTCGTTATTCGTGCAGTCGGCAAGCAACTCTCCGATTTTCTCGTTTGCCACGGCGTATGTGCCGGGTGTGTTTGCCCGCAGAATCCAGTCGGTTGCCACATCGAGCGCCTCTGCAATGCGGATGAGTGTAGACAGTCCCGGCGTTTTCTTGCCGAGTTCAATGTTTGACAGATGCACCACCGAAATGTCCGCTTTTTCCGCCAGCTCTCCTTGTGTAAGCCCGACTTCGCGGCGCAGGTCGGCAATGCGCCTGCCGATGGCGGAGGGACTGCAGTTTCTATTCATTGCTTTTCACCCCTTCGCCTGTAACACAAACGGAGACTGCACCTCCGGGTTTGTCCCCGGGAATACAGTCTCCGTTCTTTTTCATTTGCTTTGCCGCAATATATTTTTTTATCGTAATCCGTGCCATTGTGCGCACCTCCTTTGTAAGCACACACAATACCATGAAGGCGGCGGGAAGTCCAGAGAAAGTGAGAGAGTTAGCAATTAAGTATCAATCATTTTTTATCAGTGTCCTTACCCAAAGATATCATGTTTGTACATTTGTTCGTATCACTAAAATAATTGGTACAACCGTAGAAAACATCTTGATTCTTTGGATTCATCTTAACAATCATATAGCCATCTGAACATTTAGGACATTTGAATATATCATGCTTATGTACCTTGTCGTTGGTCATAAAATCACAAATCTCCGGATCGTTTGTACATATCCAAAGATTCAATCCGTAGTTTTTATTAAACTCGTATTTCAACGGGAATCCACAGATTGGACAGCGCAGATTAAAAAGATCAACGAAGTGCATATTAATTCCTTCATCGTGCGGAAGATTATAATCCTTGATTAGCTCCGTGAGAAACCTAGAAGGCTTATGCTTGGGCGTTGCTATATAAACACGGTTCTTTGTTCTTGTCATCGCAACGTAGAAAAGCCTTCTTTCTTCTGCGAATGGCATACTTTTATCATCGTGCATAACGAGCTTCATAATCGGGTCATCCTCAATCTGACATGGGAATCCAAACTTGACTTCGAACGCATTGATGAGAATAACGTTATCATATCCTAATCCTTTAGAGCTGTGCGCTGTCATGAATGTAATATCAGCATTCGGATACTTTTCAGATTTCACGTGATTGTTTGGAAGCTCCGCAAACACACCAGCCTTATAGAGCTTGTACATATCGTAATTGTAGCGCCCTATCAACAGAATAGAGCTCTTCTCACCATATTCGGCAAGAATTTTTCCGATGATTTCCTCTACCTTTTCAGCCAATGCTTTCATTGGTTTTACACTATCATCGAATGCCTCAATCACAACAGGATTCTCCAAGTGCTTGGGTGAGATCAGTTGTTTTCTTATCTGTGCGGAGTTCTTTTGTACAAAGCCGCCTGCAATATCAATAAGCTCCTGTGAATTACGATAGGTATGAGTAATCTTTAGCTCCGTACCAGCTCCCATCAATTCAAGAAATCTTGTAAAGAGCGTAATGTCTGAACCTGAGAATGCATATATTGATTGCCAATCGTCACCCACGGCAACAACTTTTGCTTTCGTTATTTCGGACAGGCGCTTCGTCAAATTAAATCTTTGACGAGCAATGTCCTGGAACTCATCGATGATGATATATTTGTACGGCATCTCAATATGCTGACGCTCAATTTCCTGAAGATAAAAATGAGCATCGTTTATCATATCCGCAAAGTCAATTTGATTGCTTTGCTTCAAAACATTCTGATAATGATGATATACTTCTTCAGCAATATCGAGGAACAACAAGGTTCTCGGGTTATCCGTCTTCTTTCGGAGAATTTCGAATCCCGCCTCGTCGTATCCGGTAGTCTTATACTGTTCAATAAAGTTCATCATAAACAATATAAGTTTAATGATATATTTATCCTTGCCGGTTTCGACAATCTTTTTATATACTTCTTCAAGTTTTCGCGGCTTTAATTGGAATCCTTCCTTTTCGAGAGCTTCTTTTAAGTGATCCATCAACGAACGGTGATCATAATACAGTGACCACGTTTCAATCAGCGTTGTTTTATAGCCACTATGTAATGTGCGCTTGTCTCGAATTGCCTTTTTATACATTGCAATCTGTTGGGGTGTGAACACATTGCTATATCCGCTTTCAGTCAAAGCATAATGTTCCAGCCACGCAGTATGCTCGCCCTGTATAATATAGAAATCCGGCGTATATTTCTTGTTTTTTGAGAGCGACTCGTAAGGATATACTCGCTCATACTCATAATCAAGACCGTTGAGATAGAGAAAATTAGCGATCTGCACTTCCTGTACCGAACGCAAATATTCTCCCGTAATCGTCTTTACACGCTTAGTACGCTGTTGCTCGACCTTTTTGATATACTCACCGAGTCCACTTTTTAGCGTTTCAAAATCCTGTTCCGCCTTATAAAGATGGAACTGATTAAGATTGTCAAACTTAAATACGTCTTCGGTCAAATCAAAGTAATATCCGAGGAACAAAACAAGATTGCGCATCAACTGCTTATTATTAAATATCGACTTTTCGAGCATATCAAAAATGATCTGATACGAGGAAAAGTTGATTTCCGGAGGCTCAGCCGAGAAATGTTTCACAATATCGAAGGCGAATTTATGGAATGTGCAGATCTTTGCGGGTATTTTGAGTTCTTTGTTGATTCTATCGATAAGCTCTCCAACAGCTTTCTTGGTATAGGAAATCACTATGATTTCCTCAAGATTTACATGTTTTTTCTCAACGAGATACTTAACCTTCGCTGCCATAGTAGTGGTTTTACCTGCACCCGCACCGGCAACCAAAAGGCAATAATCATCATCGGTTACAACAGCCCTTCTTTGCTCATCGTCAAGACAAATCTTAGGATTAACATCAGCAAGAATATTGTCGAAATAGTCCTTCTCGCGGACAAGAGTCTTTTCTATATACTCCTCATTGTGAGTGACAATTCTCTCGTCTAGAGTATGCATCTTCATCAAAAAGCGTTTTAGGCTGTCAATATCAATGCGAAGCGCAGAGGCATGATTGCAAACATACTGAAATATCAGTTTGTTTTTTAATGACACATAGTATTCCCCATAGGTTGTGCGCATATAGTCCTGTTCTCTGTGTGAAATATAATGGTTGTCAGAAAAAAGGTCTATATAGTCTTTATCAAATGAAATGATGATATTGGCAATGCTTTTGTAGTCAATATCAGTATTCTTGTTAGGAGCCGCACTTCGGGCGTCAAAATATTCTGAAGGCAATCCACAATGGGGGCACTTCGCCGCTTTGTCAGATATAGAATTTTGACATTCGGGACATTTTATAAGTGCCATTTTAATCTCTTTTTTGCTTTAGATAAGTACTTCCTTGCAGTAATCAGCTTCATGATTAATATCTGAGCAGTCCAGTCAGTAAAGACATCGGTGCAAGTATAAAAAATCATGTGGTTGATATGATATCTCATTTCGTGCAACCTGACGTGAGCCTTCAAATTGAACTATCCGGAATTTCCGGACAGTTGGATCACGGTCAAGCTCTCCAGAATCATAAATATTCGCAAGATGTTCGCTTATTGTTTTAGTGGAAACATCAAATAAATTGGACATCATTTTTTGTGTAAGCCACAAAGTTTCGTCTTCATAACGTACTTCTATAGAATCTGCATGCGCCTGTTTTTCAAAAATCAAAAATTCCACCGTACTGTTTCTTATAGTTAATTCTTTTATCATTCATGCTTGTGTCTCCATTTACTGTTTATCATCGTTTTTACGTATTTTGGCAAGTATCTCCTCATCCGCAGGGCAGAAGGCATAGTTCGGTATCTCACTCGGTGTGATCCACCGGATATCGTTATGCTCCAGCTTTTGCGGAACGCCATCGGCAATGGTGGCGTTGAACAGCGTCAGATGCACGGTAATGTCGGAATATTCGTGGATAACATCCATAAATACATTGCCGACGGACAACGTGACGGCAAGTTCTTCACGGCATTCCCGAATGAGTGCCTGTTCTTTGGTTTCGCCGAGCTCCACCTTACCGCCGGCGAACTCCCAAAGAAGTCCTCTTGCCTTGTGCGCCGGGCGCTGACAGATCATAAACTTATCGCACTCCCAGATGAGAGCCGCTACTACTTCGGTCATAAAAATCGCCTCATTTCATTGCTTGTCCTGTTTCAAAACGGCATCAAGAAGTGCTGTGCAGCCCTCATAAATATCCCGATACGCCACGTCGAACCGCTCGGAATACCACGGATCTGCCACATCGCCGCCGCGGGCGGTGCAATCCATCAGTTTGTGCTGTGGTTATTATCTTTTGCTTCTATCCTGGCAAGCGAATTTGCGCTACTAAGATACAAAATATAATCGGCTTTTTTCAGCGTTTTTTTGGAAGCGGTATTTTCTTTCAGATTGATTCGCCCATCGGTAATTTTCGTTTCCATCGTAATTTTGCCGTCCCAGCCTTTTGCCTTTATCACCGGTGTGATGAAGTTTAATTTTATATCTTCTTCGGTCATTTGCTTTTTATCTAAAATGCTCATTTGCTCCTTCTTGAAGCGTTATGTTTCGAAAAATTTTTATTATCGGAAGTGTGTGGGTAAAAATTATCGTCTTATCGGCGTTATCGCAACAGCCTCTTTTGTTTCAATTTGTCTTTTCTTGTCATACGAGTTGATTACTATAAATTCTACACAATCGCCGGTTTTAAGTAAATCGGATTTGCCAAAAAAATTTTTAAATTGAAAGTAATATGATTGATCCGCTTGTATAAAGCCGTTCCTACCGTTAAACAACTTAATAACTTTTCCTCGTTTACTATCAGAAATCTGATATAACTTTTGAATCCACTTCTTTTTTATATCTTTGGAAGCAACTTCTTTTTCTTCTGTAATTTTTCTTTGGAGACTATTTGCAACCGACCAGTCATTATTCTGTCTGATTTGTCGAGCATAATTATAGTTATCCTGAGCAAAGGATTTATCACCAATTTTGGTAAGCAAATCGCCAATTGATTCAATCAATGACACTTTCATTTTTTCGGGATCTTTTGTACATACCGCACGCAACATGTATGTAAGAGCTTCGTCAAGATTATTCAGTTGTAAATAGTATTTTCCTATTTCATAAAGTAAAAACCATTTATCGCTTATAATAGTAAGTTTTTCAAGCTTACTAATAGCATCATCAATTTGTCCTAATTCGCCCAAGGATTTTGAAATTTTTCTTGAAAACCATATATCATTATCATAATGAAAACTTTCAAGCGTTTCCATTGCTTCATTGCAGCATATAATACAGTCTTCGTATCGTTTTGCACAAAGTAAAAAATCAGACTTCAATGTGTAATAATCTTCTTTAAGAGATGCAAATTCTCTTGTTTTTCCATATGAATCTGTATAACTTTTAGCCTCAGACGTCAATTCGGAAAGGGAAATCAAACTTAGTATTTCTAAGCCTTCCGCTGCTATTATTTTTTCTTTTTGCTTATTTAATTGTTTAAGCACCGTTAGTGCACAATATGGAAATGATGGCTTTGTTGCCTTTGTGTCTTTAAGTAAATCATATAGCAGGGTCAATTTACCAAATACCATTTCCGAATATTTATAGTCAGGTTGCTTTATAGTTTTTACATATTTGTCATTTATAATCCAAGCATACAGATTCTCAATGTATAAAAATGCCTGACTTTGGGTTTTAACAATTTCTGTGTCTTTGAATTCTGAATAGACATTTTCACATACTTGTTCAGCCTCGTCAAGCCTGTTAAGCTTTTTAAGACAATTCGCGTATTGCTGAACATCCCATAAATCATGAGTTTCCGGAAATGCATCAAATAATTCTTTACATAAAGGCAGCGCTTTCTCGTATTCGATAGAAGTAGGTGTTCCTTCTCTTAAAAGCTTTTTAGTTGTATTTCTAATTTCCTCAATATTATCCATTTCATATAACCTCATTTGATTATTTTTTGGGTAGTCTGGAAATGTAATTTAACAAATTGTTTCAACTTTTCTAGACCGCCATTTTCATAGATGTTCTTTGCTATACTTTCAACTGTCGAATTTACACCTTTCGATAAAGTTACGCCTAATATTTTTCCAAGTCTTTCAAGCTCGTTTAAAAAACGCGCTCTAGCGAGTATTGACGCTGCAGCGACACCAATATCGCGTTCAGCCTTCGGCGACTGTATTAAATTCAGAGATTTTCCTTTTACCAACAAAGCTCTCTTTATTATAGTTTCATCACCAAACTGATCAGCGATAGCGTTTTCACAAACGTTATCAGATAGTAGATTTTCCATAACACGCGCATGTCCCCATCCCAAAACTTTATTAAGGTTCCTTCCAATTTCATCATATAGAGAATTGTATCGTTCAGGACTAATACATACAATACTTACGCATTTTTTTCCTAAAAGTTCTTCAATTTTTTTAGCTAATTCTTTATTTCTATTATCAGAAATTCTTTTACTATCTCTAACGCCTAAATCAGCCAACACTTCCTCTTGTTGTTTCGTTACATAAACTCCAGCAATCACTAATGGTCCAAAATAATCACCTTTCCCGGATTCATCCGTTCCTATGTGGCAATCAAAAACAGGTAACTCCTTTACTGAAGGTGTTATGTTCTGTTTTTTATTATTTTGCATTGAAATCATTTCTTTTTCCGCGTATCCATTTTTGATAATTACATTATAACCTGAGGTAATTGCATTGCAAACGGCACCAATTTTAGCTTCCGCTTGTTCTACCGTAATAATATCCGTAGAGACAGCATTTCTTGCTGGATCAGAATGTAATTCTTCACATCTGATGCCCTCCCACGCGGCAATCAATAAATTGCTAACATGACCATCTCTTCGTGGATCTTTTATATATTTATTAAATTTCTGATTCCTTAGCCAATTGCCTATTTGGGCTATTTCTGGATTGTCTTTATATTCTTCTATTGTAAATGCTTCTTTATCCATCATCATTTTTAGTATAAAACCTTCGAACGCTTTAGCAACAGGATATACAACCGGATTATATAAAGGCAAAGAAATAGAATTATCTTTTATGGCTTCAAGGAGACCAAAAGCCGTTACAATTTGTTTCTTATCGATAAAAGATAAATAGTTATATGCATCTGTCGAAAGGACATTTCTTGCTTTTTCGCAATAAGCGTCAAACCCATTGATTTGATCTATAACTTGTTTTGTTTCAGTTTGTTGTTTTTTAGGAATATATGTTAGAGCTTCTTCAATATTTGATATAGGATTAATAGTGTTAATAATCTCTCTGATCCTTGTTGCCAATGCTGAATCTATTCCTTGCAAAAGCAGTTTCCCTGATAAAAATTGCGTTACAGTGATTTTATCATGGTTATCCGATATTTCAAATATATATCTAATTGTAGGTTTTTTTACATCTTTTTTTACGATAGAAAATGATTCTTCTAATTTTTCTTGGACTAAATCCTGATTATTCTTTGATATAGAATAATTAGCATAAATAGGAATTTTTGGACCACTTGTTTCTTCTTTTTCCCTAAAAAACTTGTCCATTAACTGAATTAATTCATCATTCTCTTTTTCAAAATAAATTTTTGATGTTTTTCCTTTACTAAAATACAAGATAAAGATTGCGCCATTTGAACAGATATATTTAATCCCATTCTGCACTTTTTGTTCATTCACAGAAATATTTGAACTATTCAACAACCCATGAATTATGGAAACACTCTTGTCTATTTCTTCAACAAACTCATATACTTTCCCCATTTTTAACTCCTTTTTATACTTTTTAAGAATCTTTGCATTTTCAAGATTTCAATTAGCCTAATCCAACTTGGATAAACAATATTAGCGCAGTAAATACTATCCAATAATATGCTACCATAGCTTTTTCCTAAAATGTTTCTTTTTAATGCTCGCACATTGTAAATTATCGAAACAAATCAGTCAACTTGCTCGTAATAATAAGAGTAGTCGATTCCTTTCATAAAGATTTCTCGATTGTTTATATCATCGGTCAATGCGCCTTTTATAAGTTCATAAATATGCGATGAATCAACTGGGCTTTCTTGCATTGCCGTAAGATATTCCTTCTTATCGATTTTGCTCCAATCGGTACATTTTTTAAGATTCTTTTTCAGAATCAAATCTAACTAGATACGAGTACTTCGACCGTTTCCTTCCATAAACGGACGAGCGCCTGTTCCTTTGTTTCGCCGGGTTCCACCTTGCCGCCGACAAACTCCCAAAGAAGTCCCCTTGCCTTGTGCGCCGGGCGCTGGCAGATCATAAACTTTTCGCCCTCCCAGATGAGAGCCGCTACTACTTCGGTCATAAAAATCGCCTCTTTTCATTGCTTGTCCTGTTTCAAAATGGCATCAAGAAGTGCTGTGCAGCCCTCATAAATATCCCGATACGCCACATCGAAGCGCTCGGAATACCACGGATCGGTGACATCACCGCCGCGGGTGGTGTAATCCATCAGTTTATGCACCTTTCCAGCAAAATCGCCACCGAAAATGCGGAGCATATTGCGGATGTTTGCGCGGTCCATGCCGATGAACAGATCGTATTTGTCATAGTCGCTCTTTTGCAACTGCACCGCGCGCTTGCCGCCACAAGACAGCTCATGCCTTTCAAGCTCGGCTTTCGCCGGAGGATAGACCGGATTGCCGATTCCGTTCCAGATCTCTTCCGTACTTGTGGCAGAAGAAGCGACTAAAAAGCGATCCGCCACGCCTTGCTTTTTCGCAAGGTCTTTGAAGATAAACTCTGCCATCGGACTGCGGCAGATGTTGCCGTGGCAGACGAACATGATTTTTACTGTCATTGTTGCGAATTCATCGTTAACTACGTAGCGGGAATCTCCTTTAATTTTCAAAAGTTCCTTTAAAAACAGATTGATGATGAAACTTTAAATACTCGATTCGTTTTTCATCCATGGGCAGTTGCATTATAAAATCATTATTTTTAATACCAATTCGTTTCCATGTATCAGAGGATAGAAATTCAGAAAGAATTACATGCCTATTGGAGGTAAATGTAATAAAGCCACGATCAAATAATTTGTCAAACATTGGAGACAGTATGTAACCATTGTAGGGATCTATCTTTTCTGTACGTGACGAGGCAGCCCAAGGCTTAATGTGACTTGCTATTAGCAGCCGCTCATCTGCAATCATCGTAAATGGACAAAATCTGCACTGCTCCAGCAACAGTTCTCGATATTTTCCCTGTCCATCTCTTGCCAACCGTAATGATTTATCTTCTTTATCCTTTTTGCTACTCGATTTGAAATTTGGCTGACATCTATCATCTTTTCCTTTTCCATAATTAAATACAAGCGGACCATTTTGTTTTTCCCAAATCGCATCGAAGTCAACAAACAACTTCCAATAAAATAATGGATCCTCGGGTTTGCCGACCTTTTCTACATAAATATAACTAACAAGAGGCAGTGCTAATTGGCGAATGATCTGATATCCTTCATCTTCGGAGTTGATATATCCCCTCGGTCCTGCAATTTGGTTTTGATCATGTATCCTAAATATAATAACATCATCAAGTCCTTCTATCATAGCCATGCGCTCATTCCAAAGTCGAGGTAAATCTTCTTTTTTTGCATATTCTTGCGAAGGTTCCTGATATTCATTTTTGATTGCGTTCATATATGCAATCAAATCCGCTTTCAGCATAAAACATTTTACAGTAAACTTTTCGTCACCATAAAATTTGTACATATCCTCCTTGGATGAAATATAAAATTTTGCCTCTCCATGACCATGTCCAAGTTTGTTACTTCCGACCACTACACAATCGGGAACTGTCATCATGGTTGGGAACACCGATATCGTTCGTAATGTTTCACCATTAATTTTCATCTTTCACTCCGTACTCTGTAATATCCATTTGTTTCAGTATCGCAATCAAAACATCGACTACAATACTATTTCCTGATTCTTGATACATTGATGTGTCTGACACAACAATTTTAAATGAGTCCTTAAAACCCATAAGGCGGAGGCATTCGCGTGGAGTAAGTTTTCTAATTCTACCTTTATGTGTAACATAATTGTCAACACCGGCACGGTGCATTTTATGCATTGTTTGCAGTAGAGGTCTTGCCACTTCAAGATCGGTTTGCGTAGATGTTTTAAAATTTTTAGTACCTCCGGCCAGTACATATTTAGCCACTTTGTCAGAAAGGTAATACTTTTCTTCAACATCTTTCACGTCAAAAATAAAATCGTCAAATCCTTCTTCGGGAAACTCACTTTCAGCGACAGGATGATAAACAAAGTCACCATGCCAATTAAATTGTTGATTACGTTTTTGGCAAAGAGCAATCTCTCCGTTGACCTGTGTATAGCTTTTTTCTCTGTTTTTTTGACTTGTTACAAATTTAACTCCTTTTTCTCGGAGAAAATATTTTGTATCAACATAATCCTCCAAGAAATCATACATCCTGTATTCCAACTCAATTGGTGCAGGAAAATGAAATTCCGTTTTACTCTTAAAACCAAGGCAAAAAATTCGCTCACGATTCTGTGGAATGCCATAATCTTTGCTATTCAATACTCTAAAATGAACATCATAACCCAGCTCTTCAAAAATATCATGGATAACTCTCCACGTTCTTCCACCATCATGATTGAGCATTCCCTTTACATTTTCAAACAAAAAGACTTTTGGTTCCGTTTCTTTAACGATTCTCGCAAATTCGTAAAATAATGTTCCTCTTGCATCTTCAAATCCCAATCTTTTTCCAACCATTGAAAATGCCTGACAAGGAGCCCCTCCAACAACGAAATCAACTTTCCCCTTATATTTGGTTGCATCAAATTCCCGAACATCGGTGAACCAGTTTTCCTCACTTATTTGGTAATTTGCAAAGTAGCTTTTTTTACAGTTGGAATCAATGTCGCCTGCAAAAACAATCTTGTGTTTTAGTTTCAACCTTTGAAATGCGTGTTCAATAGCCCCTATGCCACTAAAAACTGTACCAAGTCTAACAGTCTTATCGGGAAAAGAAAAATCTTTGACTTTCCAATTTTCACTTGATAAACTCTCCGCAACAATGTCTGAATTATCAATTGTTTGTTTCCGTTCCTTGATGGCTTTTCTCGCCTCGGTAATCTTATCGGATTGCTCGTGAATACTCTTTTCAACATCAGTCATTGATTTTTGAACCATTTTTGAGTTCCTCCTGGTTGGGCACTATCTCCACTATATCATCCATCGTGCAACCGAGTGCCGTGCAGATTTTCACGAGCACGTCGCTTGATACGGTTGCGCCGTCTTTTTTCATTTTTGCGAGCGTTGCCGGGCTGATTCCCGCCTTTGCGGCGAGCTCTTTGCTTTTCATCTCGCGGTCAATCAGCAGTTTGAATAATTTTTTGTAGCTTGCAGCCATTTTCCACCTCATATATGGATAGATTTGTACTTTCACAGTATACAATAATTTCCGACAAATTGCAAGGGGAAAACAGAATAAATTCAAAGAACATCGATTTTTTTGTGTGCTGATGCTCTGTTAAAGCAATATAAAGGTCAAAAATTCGGGAACAGAGCGCACCACAGATATTTATTTACGTTAACTCATCCTTCAGGTTATCTTATTAACCTCCCGATTATTTACATTGCCACGCATAAGGTGTATAATACTCAAAATAACCACTCAACAAATCCGCTTCACGGAGGATATCAATCATGTGCAACCACGACACTTATCAGAGCAATTCCGCCAAGCCCGAAATCATACATAACCGCGGTCGTTGCAAACTGTGCGGAGACATCATTGAATCGACCGACCGCCACGAGTTTGTCACCTGCCGATGCGGAGCTTGCTCGGTTGACGGAGGACATGATTATCTCAGGCGGTGCTTTGCCTCGCCGGATTACTTTGAGGAATTGTCGGTTATAAAGCCCTGCGGCGACAGTTACGAAAATGCTTCGGACAGTAATTCGAAATCCGATCCCGACGCGGTCATTGACGCTGCCGCAAAACGGATTCTTTAGGAATACCGCGATGCTTTTACGGAACTTGCGAAAGGATCGGACGATTAACTGTCATTCCCGAAGCCATATCTTTGCAAATATCACTTTGGTGATATTTTTTCTTGCAATCGCTTGACAAATTATCGCTTTGGTGATACAATGTAGGCGAAGATAATCGGAGGTAGCCTGATATGAACAAAATAATCACCTTATTTCACGGCTCAGAAAAAGTCATAGAAGCACCCTCTTTCGGTGAGGGCAAAAGAAATAATGATTTCGGGCTCGGATTTTATTGCACCGAAACCGAAAAGCTTGCAAAAAAGTGGGCGGTTTCTTCTTTAAGAGACGGCTTCTGCAATCGTTATACATTGGATACCGAATATATGAAGATCCTGAATCTGAACAGCCCCGATTACACCATTCTCAACTGGATCGCCGTTCTTGTCGAGCATCGCCTGTTCTCAATCAGGACGCCCATTGCAAGAAGAGCGAAAAAATATCTGATTGACAATTTCGGCATAAACGTAAATGCTTTCGATATCGTTATCGGCTACCGTGCGGATGACTCATATTTTGATTATGCGGAATCCTTTCTGAACAATGCAATCTCCGTTGAACAGCTTGCAGCTGCAATGAAGCTCGGAAAGCTCGGCGAACAGATTGTTCTCAAATCGCAATTTGCTTTTTCCCGCATTCGATTTGAGGGATTCGACGTTGCCGAAAAAGAAGAGTTTTATGTTCTCCGCAAGGCAAGAGATGATGAGGCGAACCGACTGTACCTTGAGCTGCTTGAGGAAGAAAGCGACGGCTTGTATATACAGGATATTATAAGAGGAGGGATTACAAACGATGACTCGCGCATACCAAGAAATATATCTGAATAAAGCACAGTCCGTGTTGGGTGATGCCTTCGATTACGCCATCAATACCTGCGGCATTGCCGGCAACGATTTTATCAAGCTGTTTTCGGCAAGCACTGTCTCCGGTCGTATGGAAAACGGAGAGCCCGCTACCCTTGCGGGAATGAGCGGGATTGAGATTGCCTCCGAAATCATATCGGAAACGAAGGGAAAAGAGCTTTCCCAAAAACAAAAAGAACGGCTCGACCGTTCAAAAGAATACTGGATCGGTTGGGCTGTTGCCTACTATCAATGGTATTCGGGCAGAAAATACAGCGAAATCTTCAGGGCTTTCTCTTATGACGACCTGCTGCAAATGTATCATCCTCTTCACGAAGCAGACATTACAAAATTCGTTGATGTCGTTGATAAGCGAATACGCGAATATTACGTGGAAACCAATCTGAAACGTATTCGTACCGCATACGGATGCACACAAGCGGAGCTTGCAAAAAAAGCAGACGTCAGTCTTCGCTCTGTTCAAATGTATGAGCAGCGCAACAAGGACATCAATAAAGCAAGTGTCGAAACCGTGTATCGCCTTGCAAAATCTCTCGGCTGCACGGTGGAAGATCTGATTGAAAAATAGGCAACATTGCTTTGGCTTTCGTGATGTTGTATCTGATTATATACGCACGGGATTGCAA
>ULNE01030125.1_pt1 | contig 34480 bp, 57 predicted proteins | sample 1951831 | NCBI WGS metagenome assembly ULNE01 (sample SAMEA4835568, study PRJEB28245) | human gut metagenome | biome: gut microbiome; material: fecal sample | place: Denmark | collected 2008 | reverse complement strand
AAGAACAGCCGCCAATGAGCACATTCTTAAGGGACAGATACTTCCCTACCAATGACGCGACCGACATATTCGCGACAACGAAAGTTCTGGTTGAATACAAAGACGGCAACAGAAAAGTCGCGCCGTTCGTATCACCAAGAAGAGGCGGAATCACAATCCTGAGAGACGGCTCAAAGATGAGAGAATACGAACCACCACTACTGGCACCGAGAAGAATGCTGACAATTGATGACCTAAAGAGAAGAGGCTTTGGCGAGGCCCTTATGAGCGATCTTACCCCGGAAGACAGAGAGGCAGCAATGACTCTAAATGACATTCAGGAACTCGGCGATATGATAACGAGACGTGAAGAGGTTATGGCAGCGGAAACTCTTATTAACAACAAGTGCACAATCAAGGAATATGCAGATGATCTCACTACCGTTGTCAGAGAAGATGAAATCAAGTTCTACGATGAAGCGACAAACCCTGCTTCGTACACTCCGACAACTAAATGGGGAACGACCGGCTGCGACATTCTCGGAGACATATACGCTATGATTCAGATGCTCGCAAAGAGAGGACTTCCGGCAAACGAGCTGCTGGTAGCGCCTGACGTAGCACAGCTCATAATTGGCGATGAAACGATCAAGAAACTTTTCGATATTAACAACTACAAACTTGGAACTCTTGAGCCGATACAGGAAGAGACAGGCGTATCAAGACTGGGAATAATCAATGTATACGGACCTGAAGTTACAATCTATACTGTAGCAGGAACGTACCAGGATGGAGATGGCACTGAGAAAGCGTTCTTCCCTGCCGGAAACGTTGTTCTGACTTCTCCTGCAGCCGGCAGGACAGTGTACGGCGCGGTTACTCAGCTGGAACAGATGGACGGAAATTTCCACACTTACGCAGAAAGAAGAGTTCCTAAATATATAGCGGATGCAGTCGGAAACACAAGATCGGCAACACTCTCATCAGCTCCGCTGCTTATCCCTAATCACATGAATCCATGGATCTCGTCTAAGGTTACAGCCTAGACCCGACCAGAAAGGAGCAGAAAATGATAAGAATTATCACAGACACGACCTTTGGATACCGTAAAGGCAAAACCATTGAGCCTAAAACCAAAGACAGCGAGCCTTTTGAGCTAACAAAAAAGCGTGAAAAAGAGCTTGTAGAGATGGGAATCGCAGAATACGTTGAAGAACAGGAAGAAAAAAAAGCGGATGACATGGAAGATGTGAAAGAAGATGCCACCGAGCAGGAAACCATTGAAGAGGAATCTGCAGATGAAAGCCAGGAGGAAGGCGGTGATGAACCGCAGGAATATACTTTTGAAGAGCTTGAAAGCCTTAAACTGGCCGAGCTCATAACTATAGCAGAGCTTCATGGAATCAAATACGAAAAAGGCACGAAGAAAGATGAATTCGTAAAAAGCATATACGAAGCAATGAATGAAGACGATGAGGAAGATGTGCCTGATCTTACAGTGTAGATATGGGCTTCAAAGACATGGTAGAAAAAGATATCAAGGATGTATTTCTCGATATCGAATTTTTCGGCGAAAAACATCTCATAGAGGGCTCCGAAATTCTTATTGTAATAGATGACGACAAGCTGAAAGAAAAACAGGGAGGTCAGGACTTGGCTGTTGCTGAGTCCGCCTCTCTTTTCTACGCTTATGCCAAAGACCTGCCAAAGAGGAGATCTGCCGGCCAGTGCCTTAACATTGACCACAGGGACTACACGATAGATGACTGGTCAGAGGATATGGGAGTGGCGACAATCACTCTGAGAGAAAACCTTGCGTAAAGGAGAATTTATGACTATAGCAAATACAATGGACAGACTTGTAAAATGGACGGAAGAAAATATCTGCAGCAAAATTAAGCTGAAAGTTCCGCCGGAAGATATAGAAGCTGCGACAGATGCTGATTATGAATATAAAGAAGCATCGCCCGCCTGTTTCCCTATATATATTCCAACGAGGGACAAACTTCCGCCCGGTGCCGATTTTCCTATCCCATCTGTATGCATCAGGATATTAGACGGAACTGATTACCGCAATAGCGGGAGTTTAAATATCGAGATGAACCTGTCGTGCTGGAACCCGGGAACATATGGCAAAGATGTATTATTGCCAAACAATGAAAAGCCGGGAGAACACAGAGAATGGGCAGGAGAAGAGGCGGAGCAATATTACAAAAGAAACGCAGGCGGATGGCGCGATATCTGGAACTGGATAGACATAATTCTGAAAGAACTTGAGGCCACAACAGATATAGACGGAATCCCGATAGACAAGGAAGAAGGCATAAAATACGAGCCCTACAAGGAAGAAGGCGGCATAGCAGACTATTATCCGTTCTGGTACGCCACTGTTTCTTTTACGCTGAAGCGACGTTCGTCGCAGAATAAAAAAATTGATGAATATTTATAGAAGGAGGAGATAAAAAATGGCATATATGCATGGTACTTATGGTGAATTCGACAAGACCATAAATACAATACCCGTTAAATCCGGAACTATTCCGGTCTACATCGGGACAGCTCCGGTCAACCTCATAAGAAAATACTCCGGCAAGGGCATAGTCAATCAGCCAGTTAAAATCAGCAATATCGCTGAAGCATATGAGAAGATAGGATATTCAAGTGACTGGAACAGCTTCACGCTGTGCGAAGCTATCAAGGCGCACTTCGACAATCCTATAGAAAATGCGGGACCTGTTGTTTTTATAAATGTGCTTGACCCGGAGTCGCACGTTGCTTCGCAGCAGAAAACTGTATCACTCACCTTTGCAAAAGGCAAGGCAAAAATTAAGAGCGACAAAATCATATTAGATACATTTGCCATTGCAGATAAGCTCGAGGGGACTGATTACACCCTTGAATACGATTTCGAAGCGGGCGAAACAATCATTAAGTCATCAACGCTAAGCGCGGCAACGGCGTCATACAAAGAGGTAACGCCTGATGCAGTTGATAAGGATGATATCATAGGCACTTCATCTGATGAGGGAGACTGTACAGGGCTTGGTGCAGTTAAGCTTGTATATCAGGAGCTTGGCCTTATAACCAATATAATCGCAGCTCCAGGCTTCAGCAGCACAAAAGAAGTATATGAGGCGATGATCAGCACAGCAAGCAAGATTAATGGCCACTGGGACGCAATGGTTATTGCTGACCTGGACGCTACAACTACAACATCAATCGACAACGCTATCGAATGGAAAAAAGATAATGACTACGCAGAAGAAGTATCAAAAGTTTGCTGGCCGATGTGGAAAACAACCGAAGGAGATATCTACCACATATCAACGCTCACAGCGTGGCTGATGCTTGTTGTGGACACTCAGAACGACAGCGTGCCTATGGAAACACCATCTAACAAGCAGATCCCACCGGGCAAACAGTACTTCGGAGAGGACAGCACAAACAAAGGGTTTGATCAGGCAACAGCCAACAAGCTGAATGCTGCAGGCATAACAACTGCTGTATACTGGGGCGGATCCAACGTTCTGTGGGGACCGCATACTGCTGCGTATGAATATGGAACAGACATTGACAAAAGAGCCATATTCGACAACAGCATCAGAATGATGATGCACATATCGAATAAGTTCCAGGAGGAATGGGGACTGACAATAGACAAGCCTATGACAAAGGCTATGGCGGAAACCATCAGAAACAGAGAGCAGGAAAAAGTGGATGCCTTGAAAGCTAAAGGAGCACTCATCGGAGAACCGGTTGTTGAATTCGTCGAAACCGACAATCCTACAGAGGAACTTGTTGAGGGTAACTTCACATGGAGAAACAGACTTACTCCGACGCCACCGTTCAAGAGTGGCAAGATGAAAATTGCCTACACAACAGAGGGCTTCGAAACAGAATACGGAGGTGAAGAATAATGGTTAAAAACGGACCCATCCTTGCAAACACGCTATACGTTGATAATGTGCTTTCAGCAGAAGATGTTGAGTTCACGCTTCCGGCAATAGAAGCTACTACTGCAGACGTTGAAGCTATGGGCACAATGTCTTTCCCTATCTGGGCGCGTCTTGAAGATATGGAAGCCTCAATAACCAAGGTGGGACTTGACAAGGGCTTCTCAAGAATGATTGATGCAAGCATGAAAACGTATGAATTCAGATTCCCGCAGGAGACTATCGACGAGGCTGGAAACACCAAGATTGTAGCTTGCAAGGCATTCGTCAAGGGAATACCGGCATCGGTGCCCGAAATCGGAGTAGTTCCGGGTGAAGCCACAAGCTCGGAAGTCACAATTAAAGTGACCAGATACCAGCTGTTCGTGGACGGCAAGGAAGTTCACCTTGTGGACAGGCTTGCAGGTATCCTTAAAATCAATGGACACAACTATTCCTCAGGAGTAAAAAATCTGCTGTAAAAAATATGCCTCGCTCAACAAAAAGAGTGAGGCTTTTACAGCTTTTTGAAAGGAGCGGAAAATGAAAAAAACATTAACCCTGAAACGGCCAATCATTATCAATGGAACTGAACGTACAGAACTCAGCTATGACGTAGAGGCGATAACAACAGACCAGTACCTGAAGGCATGCTCGAAGGCAGCAGAGTCGGACAGAGGCATGATGTCAAAGCTTAAGCAGAAAGAGAACGACTATGCATTGCATATGTATCTGGGATATGAAGCAATTATAGCCTGCAATCCTGAAATTGATTATGAAGACCTCAAGAGAGCGTCAGGATTTGACGTGTTATCGTTTACTGATATTGGCTGGCTTTTTATTATGCGCACGCCGGGGGCAGCCTCAAAGGAGAACAACTCCGACGTGCAGTCAGAGAATTCGGAAGAACTTTCAACGCAGGAATCATCGAGCTCAGAAGAATGCGATTGATAGATTTCCTCACGGAATACGGTGAAGCAGCTGAAGAGGCTGCAGCCGAAAGAAAAAGAATTGAAAATCTAAAAAGAACAAAAGCATTCAAGAGAAAGAGATAGGAGGCAAAAATGAAAGGCAAAGTGTTGGAAACCGCCATATCTCTTGTCGGAAAGATAGACCCATCGCTGGAAAAGGCGATGACAGAAGCACAGAACCGACTCGAAGGAGTTAATGTAAAAGCATTAGCAGTTGGTGCCGCAGTAGGAACTGCTGTTGGAGTCGGCGTCGTAAAAGGCGGCAAATACCTTGCCCAGCTTGGCAATGACTACAACAAATCCCTGAATTCCCTGCAGGCGCAGACCGGAGCAACTGCTGCAGAAATGCAGGGCTTCGGAGATGTCATCAAAGACGTGTACAAGAACAATTACGGTGAAAACTTTGAAGAGGTTTCGGCAGGTGTATCGCAGATTACAAGAATGACAGGCTTGACTGGTGATGCGCTGCAGGCGACTACGGAGGGCGCTTTTGCGTTGTCCGACGCATTCGAGTACGACGTATCAGAGAGCGCCAGAGCTGCAAAAGCTATGATGACAAACTTCGGGGTTGAGGGCGAGGAAGCGATGAACTACATTGCATCCGGCGCACAGAACGGGCTTGACTTCTCCGGCGAGCTTCTTGACTCGGTAAGCGAGTATTCTGTTCAGTTCGCAAAGCTCGGCTTCTCTGCCGATGATATGTTTAACATATTCCAGCAGGGCGCAGACAGCGGCGCGTGGAACCTCGACAAAGTCGGCGATGCAATCAAAGAATTCTCAATTCGTTCGATAGACGGTTCGAACACTTCTGCAGAGGCCTTTAAGGCACTAGGCCTTGACGCCGATGAAATGTTTGAAATGTTCACCCGAGGCGGCGAAGATGCAAATAGCGCGTTCAAGGAAACCATAACCAGATTGATGGATATGGATGACAAGGTTGCGAGAGATGCAGCAGGCGTCGGACTGTTCGGCACTATGTGGGAAGATCTTGGAACAGATGCCATGCAGGCACTTGCCGATATGGAGAACGGAGCCTATGACGCAGGAGATGCCCTGAAGAGCATTCAGAATGTTAAATATAACGATCTTGACTCCGCTATGCAGGCTATAAGGCGTAACGTTGAAGTAGGCCTGCTTCCTATAGCCAGCGAACTCGCGAATAGGCTGATGGAGGCAACGCCGGAAATAACGGCAACGCTGGAAAAGGTTATACCTATAATCTCTACTGCGGCCGGAGTTGTATTTCCCATGCTTGGTGACGGAATCAACCTTGTGGCTGACGGCATAGGATTTGTATCGGATCACTTGAACATACTTGCTCCCATAGCAATGGGTGCAGCTGCAGCTTTCGGAGCCTTTAAGCTAGCAACGATTCTTTCGACAGCAGCAATGGGGCCTGCAACAGCAGCTCTGACAGTGTCAGGCGTGGCGACGGGAGCATGGACGACAGTATCGGGTCTTGCAACTACAGCGACCACAGCGCTTGGCGCAGCGTTCAGATTTATGACCGGGCCTATAGGTATAATAATCACAGTCATAGGAGCGGTAGTAGCCGCAGGCGTTGCATTGTACAAGAACTGGGACACAGTCAAGGCCAAAGCTGTAGCAGTTGGAAACTGGCTGAAAACAACGTGGACTAATGTCAGCACCTCGCTCAAGGGCGTTGTTGACGGCATAAAAGAGCATTTCAGAGCAGGTTTTGCTTCTCTAGTCGGGTATGTAAAAGCTCCCATCAATGCGGTTATAGGAGCAGTTAATGGTGTTATCTCCAGTATTAACGGCGTTGGTATTGACATTCCGGACTGGGTACCAGTAATCGGCGGCAAGAGCTTTCGTGTTTCGATACCGAGCATACCGATGCTTGCTGCAGGTGGATTTACAGACGGCTTGTCAATCGCCGGTGAAGCGGGCACAGAGGCAGTTATAAGTTTTGACCCTCAATACAGAGATGAAAACATCAGCTACTGGGCAAAGGCGGGACAGATGCTTGGTGCAGATTCAAGTGACTATACTCTTGAAAGCGGCACAAGTGATTCCGGCGGAACAGTGGTAGTGGAGAATATAACATTTGCTCCGCATATCACAGTCCAGGAAGGTGACAAAGACAGTGTAATCGAAGCGATAAGGGAAGAATACCCTGAATTCCTGGATATGCTTGAAGAATGGTTCGGAGGAAGAGGTGATTTTGAATATGTATAGAACGCCTTCATATTACGAGAATTACACAACGGAATATGGTGATACATTCGACATTATAGCGTTCAAGTTCTATTACGACGAAATGCTGGCAAGCGAAATAATGCGGGCCAATCCGGACTATTGTGATGTACTGGTATTTGGTGAAGTCGTTCAGCTGCGAATTCCTATATTCGAAGAGGCAGATATTCCCGATACCTTGCCACCGTGGAGGCAGTAATGATAGAAGTAAAATATAAGAATGAAGATATAACGGATGAGGTATCCATCAATACCTGCTACCACGATATGTATGCAGAGGGACAGGCAGACACCCTGACTGTTATATTTAATGATACAGAGCACCTATGGGATGTATGGCAGCCGAAGACTGATGATGAAATCGCGGTAGAATATGGTGCCATCAAGACGGGCAAAATGTTCATACGGCGAATGACGGCTGCCAATGGCCTGTTCAGAATTATCGCAACATCAATCCCTGCATCTGCGCTGGATCGCAAGTCCAAGGCATGGCAAAAGGTGAAATTCAAGAAGATTGCGGAGGAAATTGCGAAAGCACATAGTTTGGCGTTTGAAAGTTACGGAATAAAGGACATAACCTACAGTTATATACAGCAGAAGAATGAAAGCGACTTCTCATTCCTGAACAGATTGTGCATCCTTGAAGGGTGCACTTTCCTTGTATATGATGGCGCTCTGGTGCTGTATTCGTATGAATATATGGAAGAGAACAGCAGTGAGGAAACTATGTATCTGGGCGAGGATAGCGACTACGCATACACCGACAAGTCCGACGAGCTGTATGGTAAGTGCAAAATCGAACAGGGTAGCTTCAAGGGCAGCGCCAAAGAAGATAATGGATCAACCAAGGTGTTAGTTCCTAAAATCAAAGTTACAGTCAACAGCAAAGAGGAAGCCGGCAGATATGCGAAGAATATCCTCAGACACGCAAACCGAAATGCAAGAGCAGGATATTTCTACAGTGAAATAGAAACCGGATATGCTCCGGGCAGCGTGACGAATATCGAAAATGAAAGGGCACCGTCATGGAACGGAAAAGTATTCATTGAACACATCAGAAATGATTACGGCAAGGGCTTCGCGAAAGTGTTCTTCAGGAGGTTATAATGGCAGAGATTGACAAAGGAATGATATCGGCGCTTAAAGATGACGGCACCAAGGCAGAGGTCATCCCATCGAATGCAAAGGACTCGGTAACAGCGCCGCTTACGGTGCCGGTGCTCCTGAGGGGCAATCTGAGCGTGAACACCGAAGTTGTATATGCGATGTTCGAGGACAACACCGGAATTATAATCGACAGACTCGACGGCAAAAACACACATAAACATGAATATACTCATGGTGGCACATCGAGCGGTACAGATAAAACCGGCGATCCGGTATAAGGAGAAAAAAGATGTCAACAGTAGCAAAATGGCATGGAGTGTACTTCAAGGTGTCCAGCTCCAAGGTAAACCCGATAACCGAATTCTCAACATCTTATGCAATCAAGACCGACGAGAACAAAGACACATCGGGTAAGAAAAAGAGCAATACAAGAGGTAGAGCTGCAGAAGAACCGTCATTCTCGGTTAAGTACCTTGCAGCTGCAGGAGCAAAACCGAGAAACGAATTCACAAAGTGGCGCTCAAGAGTCGGGAAAAAAGACTATCTTTACATAGGGAAAACTAAGTATGGCACTCATAAGTACAAGCTCATGAGTGTGGATATATCAGATGTTCTGCTTGATAACAAGGGCAGAACAATACAGGCGGTAGTAACGCTCCACTTCAAGGAAATCATACCAAAGAAGAAAAAGACAAAGAATAAAAAAGGCGATAAAAAAAGCGCCAAAAATGCAAAGGCAAACAAGAGCGATAAAAAGAACAAGAACCCTTATAAGAATAAAAAGAAGTAGGTAGAGAATGAGAAAAGAAGGAAACGGAAGCCCGGAAGTCTGCGCCGAAAATCTGATGAATACCGTGAGAGGTGAATGCGCCTACGACAGAGTGAAAGGCATTAATGCAAGAATTATTGATATGCCTGCAGAAGAAGCTGAATTCGAAGCCCAGGAGGACGCACGTTGGAACGTGGAAACCTATGAGACAAGAATAGATGTTGAAGAGGTTGGCGTAAATGTGGAAATCGGCCCGGAGGGAGAATTCAGCATAGAGCTTGAAATAGCAGAAAGTGAAGAGGAAGAAGATGACGATGACGAGTAGCAGGGAGGTGAATGTATGGCAGAAAGATTTGATTTTCTCGAGACGGACTCCAAGACGATATATGACAGCATACTCGACTTCGTAATGGACGAGGTCGACGAACCGCTGTATCCGGGAGATGAAAGAAGAATATTCCTGGAGGCTGTGATACTTGTACTCGTGCAGGTATATAACAATATGAACGATACTGCAAAGCAGAAGATGCTGCAGTATGCAAGAGGATACGTCCTTGACGCTCTCGGCGAACAGAAAAATACAAAAAGGCTTGAAGCCTCACCAGCAAGCGATACTTTCAGATTCACCTTGTCAGCAGCGCAATCTGTAAATACGATCATTCCGGAGGGGACAAGGATAACTCCTGACGGTGAAATCTACTTTGCAACTACTGCAGCAGCAGTTTTGCAGGCTGGAAGCCTGTATGTTGATGTGCATGCGGAATGCATGACAACTGGAGAGGAATATAACGGATTGCCTGCAGGCAGTGTAAATGTTCTGGTAGACCTCATACCGTATGTGGCGGCGGTTGAAAATCTGAACGGCACATCGGGAGGAGATGACGGAGAACCCTATCCATGGGAAGACGGCGGTGCCGGTGATGAGAGATATAGAGAAAGAATTCAGCTTGCTTCAGGCGCGTATTCAGTAGCAGCAACAGAGTCATCGATAAGATACTTCGCTTTATCCGCAGATCCGGACATTATAGACGTATCCGTTGACAGCCCAGAGGGTAATCAGATAAATATCTATCCCTTGATGAAGGGCGGAGCTATTCCAACAGAAGATGATCTGAAAAAAATACAGGCAGTGTTCGGTGACGATGTGCGGCTTATGACCGATGTTATAACTGTTAAAGCTCCGACACAAAAAACATATGACATAACGCTGACGTACTACTGTACACTGGACAACGAAGCACAGGCGGCCGAAACTGTGGAAGCGACCGGCGGAGCAATAGATCTGTACAAGGAGTGGCAATGCGGAGCTCTGGGTCGGGATATCAATCCGGACTATCTGAAGAAGCTGATCCTCGCACCTGCAGACGGAACATCCGCAGTGGACAGAGTTGATATAACAGCGCCTGTATTCGCAAGCCTTGACGATGATGAAGTGGCAAAATTCAGCGGACAAATCACAGTTACTCACGGCAGAAGTTAGGAGTGCATCATGAAACTTAAGGATATTAATTTTATAGAGCTCCTTCCAAAATTCATGCAGGACGACGATTTTAACATAGGGTTGGCAAATGGCATCGATGACTTCATCGGAAAGCTCAAGGCGACATTCGACACCTTTTCTGTGTGGGATCGCATTGATGAGCTTACTGAAGAGGAGCTGGACAAGCTTGCGTGGGAATTGAATATTGAATGGTACAGACAGGCTGCAAGCGTAGAAGTAAAAAGACAGCTTATCAGGGACAGCAGCTTCACGCATTCCAAACGCGGGACAAAGTGGGCTGTCGAAAAAGTGATAAACACGTACTTCGGAGACGGCTATATCCAGGAATGGTTCGAATATGAAGGAGAACCGGGACACTTCAAGGTGTTCAGCTCAAACCCCACAATTACAGATGAGAAGCTGCAGGAGTTCCTTGAGATACTGAACAAGGTAAAGCGAGCCAGTTCGCACCTTGACGGGATAACGATATCCCTGACAGGGCAGATGAAGCTTCATGCCGGCGTGGGATACAAAGAAACGAGCTTCGAGACGATAAGACTCGGAAAAAGAACTTAGGAGGAAAGAATATGTCAGCTTTTTTTGACAACAGTATAACTGATGGTGGCCGGCAATTATATGCAGAAATGCAGGCTGGCGGTACATTCGTTCCAACCAGAATAGTGATAGGATCGGGCTATCTGCCGACTGGCAAAACGACCCGAACTGTTACATCTGTGGCAGAGCCGGTCAAAAGCATAGAACTAAATAAAAAAGAAAAATTAAATGATGGCGATTTCGTTATCGGAGGCGTATTCACGAACGAGGACATAACGGCAGCGTTCTATTACAGAGAACTCGCCCTGTATGCGAAAGTTGTGAGAGCAGACGAAACGGAAACTGCAGAAACGTTGTATTCATATGGCAATGCAGGAGCCAACGCAGAACTGATACCAGCATACAGCACAGACACTGCAATTGAAAGACAGCTGGATATACTGACGTATATAGGAAACGATGCCGTCGTGAAAATTGAAGTGGAATCGGGCGTGTACGTTTCCAAGAATACATATGATGCAGATATGGCGACGGTCAAACGGAACATTAAAAATGGCATCTTAATATTCGAAGACGTATACATTGAACCCAGCGCTTTCGCGGAGGATACAACATATACGGATTACCCGTATAAGGCAGATATAACCTGCGAAGGGGTGACAGCAGACTATATCCCAGACGTAATATTCTCCAACGAAGACGTTCTGAGCGGTATATTGGCACCATCAGCTGAAGCTGGAAACAATATTGTAACCATATATGCAAGCGAAATTCCGGAAGACCCGATATCAATCCCTGTGATTGAATGCAGAAGAGTTGGCTCCGATACAGGAGGCAGTGAACCGGATGAACCAGGAGGTGAGATAAGCGATGAAGACATAGCAACAGACGAGGAAGTACAGGATATGATTGATTCAATTTTTAATTAACAGGAGGAAAAAAGATGGCAATTACAGCAGAAAAATTATTAAAGTTACAACAGTTTAAAGCGGGATTACAGAGTGCCAAAAACTATACAGATAGCGAGGTAGGCAAAGTTAAAACACTGATAGGCACATTGCCCGAAGGAGCATCCGCAACGGATGTTATTGACTACATCAATAAAAAGACAGAAGGCATTGCGACAGATGAGGCGCTGCAGACTCTTCAGACAGCCTTAAACACACTGATTGCAGACGACACAAATAAATCGGCAAGAGCAATTTCCGCAGAAGAAGTTGCAAAAATTGTAGCTGGTGCCGATGAGTCATTTGACACGCTGAAGGAAATTGCGGACTGGATTTCTACTCATAAATCTGATGCCACAGCAATGAACTCGGCCATTACTACGCTTGAAGCAATTCTTGATGGCATTGGAGGTACAGGTCAGACAGCCACAGTTAAGAAATATATTGACGATGCAATCACAGCGTTGAAGATTGGTGATTACGCTAAAGCCGCAGATGTTACAGCGCTGGCGGCTAGAGTAACTGCTCTTGAGACTGGAAAGGCTGATGCAGCTACTACGTTAGCAGGTTATGGCATTACAGACGCATACACCAAGACAGCCGCAGATAAAAAATTAAAGAATTAATCGGCACTGAAGTTACTATAACTATGGCTACTGACGATGAAGTGACAGCAGCTTGCAATGAAGTGTTTGGTGCGGCATAATCAGCATCTTGCAACAAAATATTTGGCACAGCGTAAGCTGCGCCTTCTTCTATATAGGAGGAGCAAATGATCAATTTAGATAAAGCGCTAAACCTTGCCTTATTGAACAAGGTTTGCGCAATAGTTAAAACGTATGTTGATAATAAAATATCTGCACTGGCGACAAGCCTACAAGACATACTAGAGGACGTTGACGCAGAAATTGACAACAAGGTAATTGCTTTTCGCAATGTGTCTGTAGCGGTATCGACATGGGCGTCTGATGCGACATACTCGGATTATCCGTACAGAGCAGCCATAACATGCGCAGGAGTAACAGCGGACTATATCCCGGATGTTATATTCGGCAAAACTGACTCTGAGTCAGGAAATTTTGCGGCGATGTCTGATACAGCGAGCAATGCTGTATACATATATGCGAAGCAGAAACCTGCGGCAACAATCACACTACTAACCATAGAATGCAGAAAGGCGGTGACAAAGTAATGCGAGGAAAAACAAACGTAGATCCTTTCGCTGGTAAAGGAGTAAACACCAGAACCGTCAGAGCGACAAATCTTACAGTTCCGGTGTCTGCCTGGAGTGAAGAAACAAGCCCGACGGTTGCAGGTTATCCGTGGAAAGCAGAAGTAACAGTAAGCGGAGTCGACTCAACATATAAACCAAGCAATCTGGTATCCTTGACCGATGGATTTATGGACCTGCTGTATGACTTTGCAACGACAGGAACAAATAAACTTATACTCTATGCATCAGGAAAGCCCACAACGGTAGCAACCATTGACAGCGTAGACTTCACAAAGGCGGTGAGCTAAGTGCTGGGAAGAATAAAAAATGCAAAACCTGAAGAAGAAATAACGGTAACCGCTGGAACGGAAACAAAAGAGGTACTGCCATCATCAGGCAAGACGATCAAGAAGGCAACCGTAAATCCTACACCGTCACAGGCAAAATCAGTAACTCCCTCTGCTTCTCAGAAGATAGTAATCCCCGACAGCGGCAAGCTATTAAACAAGGTAACAGTAAATGGAGACAGTGACCTTGTAGCAGGGAATATCAAGAAAGATGTGAATATTTTCGGGGTTACAGGAACTTTTGACGGTGAAGAAATAGTCAATGGGATAATTGAGGAATATTGTTCGTATTACAATGATATAAGTCCTAATACTTTTGTAGAGTATTTAGGGGAATTGTCATATGCATACACTAATAGACAGGAAACTCAACTATATTCAAGCAATGAGGACTTTTACTCACCTGTTGCAGTTCAGCTAAATGACAATACTGTTGTAATAGCTGTATACAAACATTCTTCATATACGAGTGATACTTATTTAAATTATGTAGCACTAACTTTTGATATGAGCAGTAACACTATTAACGTGGGTTCTTTATTATCTACAAGTACTACTGATAGTTATTTGCAAAGTGACAAGGTACATCTTGTACGAATAAACAACAACACATTTGGTCTTGTGTATGATAGGCACGAACAATCTTTTAGGGAATACACACGTTATGTTTATTGCGATATTTTCTCTGTATCATCAAATACAATTACTTTACTAGAAAGGGAACAGCAATTATATGCAAGTGCTTCAAGCTCTTCTATGACAAGCGCCCGACTTGGTATGAGTGTGGCTGAGATAACGGATAATTACATATTGGTAGTTACTCCGATAAGCTATAGCTCATCTTTTACAGGCTCAAGCGAGTTTAGAGTTATAGTATGTAACATTACTAGTGCAGGGACATTAAATGTTGTAAAATATTACGATTTTAATGTTTCTACAATTACTACTATAAGAACCTTATATTTGGAGATACTCTCTGCCGGTTTTTCGCTGTGTAAAATATCGCAAAATAAATATATATGGTGTTGTAGAGATACTAGTGGTACATACAAACAAACGTATTATTTCTTTTTGATTAATGTATCTTCAGATTATAATACCATATCAATTAATTATGTAACGAATAATACATACGACTCAACATATTCCGTAATATTATATTTATCCAAAAATCTTACGGACAATAATTATTGTTACGTTTTAATTAATAAAAATGAAAGTAATTATTCTATAGCAGGTACACCTGTATTTTCTACAATACATTACGATGTAAGTAATGACACTATTACACTGGGAACGGTAGTAACACCCGCTATCGAATGGAGTAAAAGTAATCAATTTATTTGGGTAGCTGTCAAAAATATTTATGGAATGTTTGGAAGTTCCTATCGAGCAGGAACACCTGAAACAAGTATTGTGTATGGACATCGTATAGACAGTAATGGTGTACTAACATTTATTACGGTTGTTAAAAATGGTACAGAAACATACGGCACTGCCGAAATAATACCTTTAATTTTTAACGCACAGCTTAATAAAACACTATTATTACAATGGAGAAGTAGTTATGCAACATTGTACAATGTATATCTTGAACCATTCAATGCTGTAAAAAGAATTAAAGAAAGCGAAAGTGAGATTTTCGGTTTAACGAAAACAAAATGCAAAACAAAAGAAGCAGGTAAAGTATGGGTATTAAATAAAACAACGGAGGTGTAATATATGATAATTATCACAAACATATCGGACAATACAATAATGCAAATAGCTAATGATACTACAGATAAACCATCACCTAATGAAGCTGTTACTAAGACGGGCAACAGCAACTTAGGTGTGTGGTCTAATGGCTATCCAGTATTGATAGAAGAAAACATTGCCTTTCCAACAGACAGTGTGAATATTTATCAGAATATAGCTGTATCGGAAGAAATTAAGAATAACCAATATAAATACTGCTACACAGAGGAACAGGGTTTCTATGAGAATCCAAATTATGTAGAACCCGACCCAACAAACACATATGGTATTCCTGATGAGACCTATCATGCTATCATAGACGACTACACAGCAGAATTGTTTGGAGGTGAAGACGATGAGTAGAAAGGTGGAAAGCTTGAAAAGACTGTTCAAGGCCGGAAGAATAACAGAGGCGAGACTTCGCAAGCTCCTTGTAGCATCAGAGATTACCCAGGAAGAATTCGAGTATATTATAGGAGAATAAAATGAAAAAACACAAAAATCTATGGGGGGGGGCGGCCCTTAATCGCTTAATCGCCCCTTGGAGGTGCATATGTGGGGACAGATAAAAAAGAGAGGTGGAGGCATTAAGGCATTCCCGACAGAAATGTATGTTGCCACAGCACCGAATAAGACGTCATACAAGGCGGGAGAAACGCTTGCAACAACAGGAATGGTTGTTAAGGTCAAATTCTCAGACAATACCGAGAAAGATATAACATCTGAGTGCACGTTTTCACCTGCCGCAGGAACAGTTATATATGAGAATACAACCAAAATAGATATAAGCTGGGAGTGGAACGAGCTGGGAGCTGCAATTGCATACTCAGCAGAACAGCCTATAACGGTACAGAGAGTGTTAAGCTCAATCGCCGTTACAACGCAACCAACCAAAACTTCATACTATAAAAATGAAACTCTTAGCCTTGCCGGAATGGTTGTTAAGGGAACGTTTAACTCGGGAGCGGTTGCAGTTGTTACAGGCTGGACAACCAGCCCTGCAAGTGGAGCAACACTGTCTACCCTCGGAACCCAGACAGTGACGGTATCATACACCGAAAATGGAGTAACGAAGACAGCATCATTCACAGTACAGGTGAATGTGAAGATTGTAACCTGGGCTGCCGGCACGGATGCAGAGATTGTCTCAATGGTAGAGGCTGCAGACAAAGGATTGATTACTTTGTCAGACTATTGGACGGTGGGAGATGAGCGGTCTGTGAGCCTGTCTGCTATGGCAGCCACAGGAGTAGGCGAAAGCCACGTAGCACAGACTGCGAAGTTCGTGCTAATGAACGCCGGCGGAAAGGACCTTGTGACAGCGACTGAGTCAGGCAAGACAACCTGCAGCTTCATAGTCGGGTTAAAGGACTGCCTGAATGAAGCAGGATACATGAATTCGTCAAACACCAACGCGAACGGCTGGGACGGCTGCGCAAGGAGAACGTGGTGTAACAGCGTGTTCAGAAACGCAATCCCGTCAGCGCTGAGAGGAATATTCAAGCAGCATAAAAATAAGGCTTCTGCAGGAAGCGGCAGTTCGACGATAAAAACATCTAACGACTATTTCGCGCTGCCGGCAGAAATTGAAGTGTTCGGAACCAGGAGTTACTCAGCTTCGGGTGAAGGTTCGCAGTTCAAATACTACGAGACAGCATCGAACAGAATTAAGAATGTTAATGGAAGCGCGGCCAACTGGTGGGAGCGTTCTCCTTATTCGAGCTATTCGACTCGTTTCTGCGGAGTCGACTCGTTCGGCAGCGCCATCAGCAACTACGCGTCGTACACTTATGGACTGGCCCCTTTCGGCTGTATCTAATATCGCATAATCGGCAGCGAATGCTGCCGGAAAGGAGAACAGCTTGAGCGTACCAACGTGGAAGAGGTCCACTTCATCTGCAGACTATATATACTACTGCTTTGAGCTGAACTGCAAGCTTGGCGAGATAGTAATGAAGAAAGAAACGAAATATAGAAAAACATACGGCGACCATCTGATCAAGACAGGGCTTGAAGCTCTGTCACATCTGCAGGTCGCCAATTCTATATTCATTGGCAAGACCGCAACGGAAGCTGAATTCAGACAAAGACGTGCACATCTCAAAGAAGCCGTAGGACTTCTTGAACATCTGTCAACGACAGCGTACATATTCATCGAGCTTGTCCGTAACAATGGACAGGAGTCAAACCAGAAGCTCAACAATCAGGAGGAATATATAGGCTCCAAGGTTGAGGCGATAATCAGGAAGACCAAAGGCATAATAAAGAACGATGCGCAAATTTATAAAAAGTATATTAAGTAATTAATATAGCGGTTATGTTCTGCTTAAGCGCGGCCAACTGGTGGGAGCGTTCTCCTAATTCGAGCAATTCGACTAATTTCTGCAAAGTCAACTCGAACGGCAACGCCAACAACAACAACGCGTCGAACACTAATGGACTGGCCCCTTTCGGATATATCTGTTTTGGCAGGAAAAGTAGCGAAAGCGAAATTAAAGCCATGAAAAATGAAAAGATACAGGAGAACAATAACCGGGGCGAAAGCCGAAATTGCGCCGTAGTCTGCACCTCAGAGGAGACTGCAGCGGCGGGAGCACCGCATACGGCGCCAACAATTAATGACGTTATATCATTTGACAAAATTCTGCAGGCGGGCATAGCCTGCTGCAGGGGGACGCGATGGAAAGCATCAACGCAGATGTTTGAAGTAAACGTGCTGCGATGGGCAGCAAGCCTGTCCCGGGACCTGCAGGAAGAAGAATATGAAAGCAGAGGATTTAACACCTTTGAGATCAGCGAGCGCGGTAAACGCAGAAAGATCCAGTCGGTGCACATATCAGAGCGAACGGTTCAAAAGTCGCTTTGCAACAATGCCTTGAAGCCGGCACTCACACCTAAGATGATATATGACAACTCGGCTACGCTGAAAGGCAAAGGCACAGAGTTCGCTATAGACAGACTGAAAGAGCACCTGCACAGGCATTATAGAAAACACGGACTAAAGGGTGGAATACTCATTATCGATTTTAAAGGATACTTCCCAAGCATTCCTCACGACAAGCTGATAAAAATGCTGTCTGCAGAAATTGAGGACGAAAAAGTAATGAAGCTTGCAGCGTACTTTGTAAACTGCTTTGACGGCGACAGAGGCCTTGGCCTTGGCAGTGAGATATCTCAGATATCAGCCATATTTTACCCAACGTATAAGCTGGATAAATACATTAAGGAACAGCTGCATATTAAGGGGTATGGACGATATAACGATGACAGCTATCTCATTCATGAAGATATTGAACATCTGAAACATTGTCTGCAGGAGATAGATAATCGCTGTCAGGAACTTGGAATAACGCTCAATGCAAAAAGAGTGAAGCTTATAAAGTTCAAGGACAGACAGGTGTTCACATTCCTTAAGAAAAGATTTCTACTGACTGTTTCAGGCAAGGTCGTGGTCAGGCTGTCGAAGAAGAATATCGTGAACCAGCGGAGAAGACTGAGAAAGTACAGGAAGCTCCTTGACGCAGGAGAAATAAAGGAAGAATCCATAATCCAGTCGTATGACTGCTGGCGAAGCTACGCGGAGAAATACAATTCCGAAATGACAGCGAGAAATATGGACAGGACATTCAAAGAATTATTCGGAAAAGAAATGCACAGGGAAGTAATGCGAAGAATGGAAAAGAGAAAAAGGAGGCGGAAAAATGACGGATGAACAAATAACAAAACAGTTCAAAATGCTAGAAGACAAATACAATGACAAATTCAAAAGGATAGACGATGCCTTAAGACTTCTAATAGAGGGAAACTCAAACGCCATAGATGATATCGTGGTATCGATGCTGGGAGGTGACGAGCTTGTATAACAGATTAAAAAGATTATACGAAGAAGGCAGAATTGACTCCAACGGTCTGCAGAATGCAGTCAATAAGGGTTGGATAACTCCGAAGGAGAAAGATGAAATCGAAAATGGAAACAGTAGCAGCACTGATCAGAATTAACCACGAGCTGCTTGATCTTGTTGATAACCTGTACCTGCTGCTCCAGGAGCATATATCCGTAGAGCAGGCGCTGGATATCGAAGCAAGAATTGAAGAAATAAAGGAGAAAGGAGCAGAAAATGATTAAATGCGGATGGGCATCTCAGGATGAGAGAGGCAGAGCCAGCGGCGGCAAGGCCGGCGATCAGACCGGCAGAGAAGTCAAAGTTGGCATATGGTATAACTTCGGACAGAACTGCGTAATCAGATTCAAGAACGCGGATGAGGGTAGAAAATTTGCGAGAGTCATAAAGTCGCTCTGCAATAACGATTGCATAGGTTATGACCAGTCGCAGCGGACAACTCTCTACGAGGAATTGAAAAAGCAGGCCTTTGATTATACAAAGCTGAAAACAAAGTGCGAAACTGATTGCTCTGCAATGATTGCTGCAGCTCTTACCTGCATCGGCATCAAGGTATCGAAAAACGCCTGGACGGGGAACCTTGTTCCTCTATGCAGAGCAACGGGCAAATTTACATTCCATACTGACGCCAAGTATCTTACTTCAGATAAATACCTGAAGACCGGCGACATTATTATCAACACAGCAGCACACGTTATAACGGCCCTTGAAGATGGCGAAGCTGCAAAGGAAAAAACAGTCAAAAAGCCGAAAGGCAAATATGCCGGCAAGTTCCCGACGCTTCCACCGAAAGGGTACATACAGAGAGGCGATACCGGGAGCAATGTAAAGCTGCTGCAGAGCTTTCTGAAGTGGTACGGAACATACACCGGAAGCATAGACGGTTCTGCAGGACCGAAAACAGATACGGCGATCAGAGACTTCCAGAGAGGTGAGAAGATAACCATAGACGGAAGCTTCGGCAAGAAGTCGCTCGCAAAAGCAAAGGAGTACATATGAAAAAGGAGTTTTCACAGTTGCTAGTTGCCTTGGTCGTAATGTTCGCCTGCCTCTGCGTCATCGCATATTATGTAGCAGTATTTGCGGGCAAGGAATGCGACAGCGCCATAGGCGTAACGGCACTTGGAACGATTGTAGGAGGTGTGCTGTCGTATCTGCTCTATCAGTTAGGCCTGAAGAACAGCCGTAATAGGTATGGAATAGACGCAGACGGACAGCCGTATAAAACAAAAATTGAGGAGGAAGAAGATGATTGACTGGACAGAAGTAATAATCGGGATCTGCAGTATAGTAATCACGGGAATAATGATCCCACTGATTAATGCGAAAAGGAAGGAAGTAAAAAACAGACTGACGGATGACCAACTCGAAGCAGTAGAATACTGGACAGAGGTCGGAGTACGCTGGGCAAAGCAGTGGCTCTGGTCAGAGTCAGGTCAGAAGAAGAAAGCCGAGGTTACAGACTTCCTCAATAAGAAGCTAGCAGAGCTGAACCTCAATATGACAGCAGAGGACATAGACAAAATAATAGAAGCTATATATGAGAGAGTGAAAGCAGAGAGTGAATAATGGAAACAGTAAGCACAATATTAAGCTTCATCGTTCTTCTGGGAGCTGCAGCGGCGGTAATCTTCAAGCTGATTAAGCCAACAGTGGACATCAGAAAAATGGTGAAAGACCACGATGACAGATTGAAACGGATTGAGCGCCACGAGAAGAATGACCTGCAGGCGCTGGACCACATACAGTACCTGCAGAAAAAGCAGATGCAGATGATGGTTGCGCTGCTCAATCATTCAATCGACGGAAACGGAATCGCCCAGATGAAAGCAACAAGAGATGAGATAATAGATCTCATAGCAGAAGAATAGAATAATAAGATATATATTGACACATAGCCCTCTGCCGCATAGAGGGCTTTTTTATTTGCAAAAAAATTATAAAATATATAAAAAACAGTTGACATACCACTCAATGAGTGGTAATATATAATCACAGGGATGATAAAGCCCGAGTAAGTTGGCAAGTGACGGAAAGGAGAACAAAATGGAACAGGGAATGACAAATGAACAGTTTAAGAAGGTCTTGAAGATGATTATAACAATCATCGAAGACAGTGAATCGAAAGATGAAGCTGTTGAAAAAATAAAAGCCCTACTCGATGAGTAAGGCATGAACCAAAGTCAAATGGTAGGGTACTTGCCACCCTGCCTTTTGATAAGAATATTATATAATTAATAAAGAAAAAAGGCAAGAGAATAAAAGAGAGAATAAAAAATGAGCGAAAAAATAAAAGAGGCCCGAAAAGCGGCAGGGTTGACTCAGCAGCAGATGTCTGATGAGATGGGAATACCCAAAAGGACAATAGAGAACTGGGAAACCGGTTCAAGAAATTGCCCTGAATGGACTGAAAGACTGATCGTTGCAGAGTTGAAGAGGATAAAGGAGAGAAAAGAAATGAAAAAGTGGATAATGATAGAGGAAAACTATGGCGGAGATAATTGGCCAAAAGTTTTCGACACACAGGAAGAGGCAAACAAAGCGGCTGTTAAAACGTGGGATAGCCTTACAGCAGCAGAGAAGAAGAAGAAACACGTCTTTGTTATAGACGTGACAGAAGATGACATCTCTGAAGATGCCATAGAAGAATATAGAAACGGCGAATATGAAGAGTTCCCATGGGAGTGCTGGGAAGATGGCGGACACGAGGAAGGAAACTTCGACAGCGACAGGGCAGACGTGGCAATCAAGTGCTATCCGGCTAATATAGAAGTATTTGTTCGAGGAAATTCTACGAGCATATCAACAGACGGGCTCTCGATAGAAGATGAGCTTAAAGAAGATCCTGATACTGATAAAGAAACGATAGTAAGTAGCTGGGTTGAAGCGGACCTTGAGCGCATACAGGATGTGCTGGGAAGCGAATTGTTCTTCAACGAGAAGGAAAAACTTGAAGAGGAACTGGAGTCCTACTATTATAGATATAAAGATAAATAAGTATCACAACTGTAACCTGTGTAATTGGGACACCCAGTGGGACACCCACCGGTGTAATGGTTGAAAAATAACGGTTTGTTCTCATCTTCCCAAGCAGGGGATTGCCGGTTCGAGTCCGGTATGCCGCTCCATACACAAAATGCTTGAAAATGCTTGAATTTCAACGTTTTCGGGCGTTTTTTATTTTTGACAATTTTACAGTTAATGTAAAATTATATCACTGAAAGGTCGTTTGAGGTCGTTTGAGGTGGGACACCCGGTGGGACACCCTCGGTCAAATTTATCAATTTTGCAGCCTCAAGGATAGTAGTATTATCTGCGTGGGTATAAATGTTTGCGGTCAAGGATATATCGCTATGCCCCATCAGATATTGTGCGGATCTGATGTCAACTCCCTTCTTCTGTAGATCAGTACAGTAAGTATGCCGCAGATCATACGGGACAAAATCCTCTGCTAGTGGATATGGGGGTACAAGCTGATTTCTGTAAAGCTTACAACCCATGGAAATATTCATCTCCCTGTACAGTCTTTTGACCGTTCGTTTATAAGAACCTTCCTTGTGTTTTTTACCCGCCTGATTAGGAGCAATATAGCCGAACTTAGGAGTATCTTTTATCCTGCGATATAAAGCATCGGGAATAGGTACAGTGCGATCAGCGTTACGTGTCTTCGTCCCCCTTATATGCAAGACCGGCTGACCTTCTAAAAGAGATATATCCTTTCCCATAGCTTCCATAGCCTCAGAAGGCCTGCAGCCACAATAGAGCATCAACAGGAACAGAACAAAACCATCATCAGCTTCGGCTACCTTAAGCAGGTGCTTTCTTTCCTGATCTGTTATTGCTCGTCGGCCATTGGTGTATCCTGCTGGCTTCGTGATGTTTTCAGCAGGGTTCTCAAGAAGCAGCTTGTTCTCCACTGCTTTGCGGAAGATGAAATTAAGCATCTGATAAACACCATCTATTTGCCTCTTGGACTTTCCCGTCTGCATATTAACAACCTGCTGACAGTGAAGAGGCTTAACCTTTTTGAGTTGCATGCTCCCGATAGGCTCGAATATGCAGTGACTCATAGATTGCATATATTTCTCTCGCGTTATATCATTTTGGTTTGTTTTGTATGTTTCTACCGCTTTGACTGCCCATTCCCTGACAGTCATACTGTTTGATATTACAACTCTCCCTTCTTCAAGATCTCTTATCTTGTTCGCCATCTTCATAATGACGTCCTTCTCGCTATCGCCTCTGACTTTGTATCGTTTACCGTCAAAGGTGAAGCTCTTTACGTGATCGTATTTCTTCAATTGTATTCACCTCACTTGAATTCGGGCATAAAAATGCCCGCAATTGACAGTGGGGTTACAGTTGTGATATACTCTAACCGTGCTAGGATGTTAGGGCCTATCAAGGTCGTAACCCGCCAGACACTGTTGCGCCAACAGCAGTGTCTGTTTTTTATTTATTTGATTTTAAAAATCTATACCTTGTTGAATGCATTTATCTTTCACATAATCATAAGACTTCTTATCCATAACATCAAGATATGGTTTCATCGAATCGTATAGACGCTGGTATCTTCCCATACGTCCTCTTTCGGTCACAAGTTCCTCGGCTTTCTTCTCGGCCTTTTCATAACAGTCCCTAACGAAATCGATGCATACGGTGCTCTGATCACCATACAGAGTTTCCATCGCCTCGCTTGGAGAAGCTGCAAATTTAAAGTACGGCTCAAAAGGGATTAACTCAGTAAGTTTATTTTTAGCTACAATATAACTGTCGAAGAACTCATCAGGAGTTTTTGCATTGTCCATATGGTCGGCATGTTCGGAAAGACCGGATAATGCTGAACCAACCTTTTGAACCATTAAACCTATTATCTCATTTTCAGGCACCGATCCTCTGGAGGACTCTGCGCCATACAATAGTTGCTGCAGCTCATATAATTTGTTTTCCTCTGCCTCTGCAATATTCTTGTACTTAGAGCGTAAGAATTTGAAGACATATCCGCCGAGCAGAATAAGTATTATGCCAAGGACGTAATAGCTGCAGATAAGAAATACAAGACCAAGCGCTGCACTGAGCGCTCCGAGAATAGGGCAGTTCCTTACCCTCTGTTTTGATTCCCGGGCGTGAACATCTACCATGCTGTAAAGATTTACTTCCGAAGCACTTCCTGATCTTTCACCAGTGCTGCTATTTCCTTTTTTACCTTTACTGCTTCCCTTTTTGCTCTTGCTGGTTTCAACGAAGTAAAGACCAGTGCCGGGAATGCCGGTAGATAAAGTTCTCTGACCGGACGTGTTGACTGTATACCTTGCTCCTTTGCCACCTATAGTAACCCCCACGCTCTTTTTGTTTAGATTGATCTTTACTCCGGGGGCAACTTTGAAACTTTTCCTGAAACGTGTGCGACCCATATTTTCCTCCTTATTCACATAAATCAAAACAATAAGTTACATAAGAGATTATATAATAGCTCTGTGTCGAATGATGTCGAATTGTGTCAACTTACCACCATTTACCGCTATATTTATCGCCCGAAGAGGAGTATTCTATACTCAGGCACCCAGCGGAAAGGGTGCACCAGTGAATGAAATAATAATCATACAACAGGACAATAAAAAATATCTATTCGAAATAACCGGCAAAGCATATAAGCATTTTGGCGTAGATCATGTCTATGCCATAGCCGTATACTATACTGGACACATCATATACAATCTTGACTTCGACGCAAAACACGAAGAAAAAATCATACTAACCAAATAGACTATATAGCTGGGTGCTTATTTAAGCACCTTGCTGGCCAACTCCCTCGCTGTTTTCAATAGCAATTCCTGCTGGCTACTGTCGAGCAGTTTACAATAAGAAAACAGCTCGTCATAAAACAAGAATGTTTCCTCATTTTTAAACTCCATAGTCAGTTTTTTAAAATCTGTTTTATTGTCACGTAAGGTCATAGGCACCTCTACTTAGCTTTATTCTTAATATCAAGAGCATCACGTTTCATCATCTCAGCAGTTCCTCTGTTAACAAGATCCTTGAGCGTAGTTTCAACATCCTCATCACGAATTCTTTTAACAAGCTCTGCATCAGGACCGGAGTATTCTTCCGGCACCTCGACATCTACAGTTTCTTCGTTTTCAAATTCACATAAGACACGAGCCCTCTCTACAACTTTTCCCTTTGACGCTGCCGACAGTGTTTTACAGTAAGAAAACAGTTCATTATAATAAAGAAAATCATCTTTATTGTTGAATTCTATTTTCCAAACCCCCTCTACGGCGCGAACGTCAGTTAGGCCGACTAGGTAATCTAAATCGACATTAAAAAAGTCAGCAATGTTTTTAGCATATTCTAAATAAGGATCGCTTTTATCATTTTCCCATTTAGAAATCATTGATTTGTTTATGCTTAAATCAAATTTTACATTGAGCTGCTCTGCAAGTTCCTCCTGCGTTAATCCTTGCTCTTTTCTCAAAAGTTTAATCCTTCCCCCTATTATAGTAGCCAATTTGTTCATTCCTCTCTTTTTTAGTATGACTAAAATATAACACGAAAGTTTCGATAATGCAATAAAATTTTAGCAAAAATTAAAAAAATTATTGACAATGAAACAAATGAGGTGTACGATAAATAAAAAGTTTCGAAAACAACAACAAAGGAGGGATATGATGCTTAGAAACGAAACAAAGCGAAAAAGAACACCATATACAAAGTTCTCGTTATTTCTCAGGGAACATAATATACCACAGTCCGAGATAGCGGAACTTCTGAACAAAGGCGTTGCAGCTGTAAATCAGAACATCAATGGGACAGGTGGAGACTTCACCGTCAGCGAGGTAGTGAAGATATGCAACAAATATGAGATATCCACAGAGATTTTTTTTAATTAAAAAGTTTCGAAAACGACAACTTATTGAAGAGGCTGACCGAATTTTTATGTTACTCTCATCGTAACATAAAAATAATGATATGTATTGACATATCATTAAGAACAACATACAGGAGGGAAAGATGAAATTCGGTGAAAATCTGAAAAAGGTACGGAATGAGAAAGGCTTCACATTGAAGCAGCTCAGCTTTCGTACAGGGATTGATGCCTCACAGCTCTCACGATATGAGAGCGGAGGCGCTCTCCCGTCGATAGAAACTGCAGCCAAAATCGCAATCGGGCTAGAAACAACACTTGATGCGATGACGAAGAAATAATGGAGGAAATAAGATGAAGAGAGAAATGAGCAAAGAAGAAAGAGAATATCGGGACTTTATGTATAACCCTGAAAACGTAAGAAATTGCGAGCAGTGTCCGGAGAACCAGGGGTGTGATGACTTCCAATATCGCCTGCCATGCGGTCAGTGGCACTGCTGGGTAGAACTGCACTGTGGAGGTGAAGTTAATGCTTAACAGAAAAGAGATTATAAACCGGCTTGAGAGCTTCTCCGGCGGAGTATTCATAACACGCAAGAGACTGGCCGAAGCGCTGGGCCGCAAGAACCCGCACTCGGTAGATAAATACCTGAGAGATCTGCCAAGGGTAGACAAGGAACTGTATTTCATTCCTGACGTGGCAGATGCTCTCATAGCGACAGCAGGAGGCAGATGATGAAAAAATACAGAATAAGAAAACTTAGCCCGCTGTGGTGGGCGATCAGAATAGGCTTACTGCTGTTATTGGCAGCAGCAGTATACATAATAACAGGCGCTGCGGTAGCTCTGCAGTAGATAGACCCTAACATTCGAGCACAAGAAAGGAACTATATATGGGCAGAGCAAAAAGAAAATATAGACAGCGCAGACGGGCTGAAAGACCGCCGAAAGAACCGAGGCGCACGACAATGGAGCGCCTGATCATAGAGCGGGTAAGTTCTGAGTACAGTAGGTACGGGAGGGTTGATAGTAATGGCAAACTATTATGACTCCTGCCCGATACCGAAACCTCGGAGCAACAAGAAGAAAAAAGCCTGCAATGGCTACAAAAATAAGAAGAGTAGATATTGTTACTACTGCGGCACTCCATATGCTGAGAGACACGAAGTGTATGGCGGGTCAAACAGGCAGAAATCAATTTTGAACAAGTGGCAGGTGGATTTATGCCATAGCTGCCACGAGGAAATGCAGGCAAACATTACCGAGAGGGCAAAACAGCGGAACCTGTATTGGCGACAGAAGTTCCAGCGTGAATACGAAGCCCGCCTTATAATCTCCGGAATAACGCCGGAGCAGGCAAGAGACCTCTGGATTAAGGAGGTAGGAAGGAGTTATTTAGATGTATGACGAAATGGAAATGATGAACGGTGCTTGCCCGTACTGCGGGCAGGTAATAGCCGTCAAGGCAATGGATCAGCGAGATGCTGACCTCAAAGCCGCAGACGAATGCAACTGCGAGAAAGCCGCAAGAGCAAGGAGATACAAGGGTGCAAACAGCTATCTCCAGCAGCTTATAGCAGGCGAACGCTGCAGAGCAGCAGGCTTTGTGGAGCTGAGCGAAAAACAGATACAGCTTGCGAGCCTTGCACTTGAAAGCGTCTACAAGGACGATGTGCCATCAGTGCAGATCAACCTCGAGGATTCGGCCTTAAAGATTGCCGCAAAAGCGGAGGGTAAAATCGCAGTAACAAGAACTAAGAAGGTGCAGATGAGGGCAGAGGTGTGATTTGCCCTCACTGCCAAACCGATACAAGCTGCAGCTGGTGGCACCAGTGCCCGATGCATGGTGACAAACCGGTCTGCAGGGACTGTCACAATTCCTGCGTGTATAACGCAGACACACATAATGGCCCCGGATGTTCATATCGCAGGCATAACCCGAAAATAGACCACCGGGAGGAGCTGGCCAAACTGGATAACCAGATCAGAGCCAAAGTCAAAAAGCAACAGTTCTACTATCATCGAGGCTGGATGAAATCCGGTCACGAGATAGGACTGGAAGTGGCAAGGTTGAAACGCCTCAGAAAAGAAGTAGAAAGGAGCGACAACGATGAAGCAAATACTTATAACAATAGTCTTAGCGGCAGTGCTGACAATACCGTTCATACCGCCGCCGGAAGAACCGGAAATCTACGCGGCAGAACAGACGGAAGTAGAAACAATAGAAGAACAGGGTTTTGACCCATGGGACATACCGCTGTCAGACGACCTGCAGCACTACATTTACAGCCTGTGCGAGGAATATAACATCAGCTATGCAATGGTCATAGCGATGATAGACGTCGAGAGCGGCTTTGACAGTCAAGCGGTAAGCAACACTGATGACTACGGCCTGATGCAGATTAATAGCATAAATCACAAAGGTAATATGGATTACCTAAATCCATACGACAATGTGGAGCACGGCATCAAGGCGCTGCACAGGTTGGCGAAAAAATATAACGAAGCAGATCTTGTGGCGATGTGCTGGAACTGCGGAGAAACAGGAGCAAAGAAACTATGGAAGCAGGGCATATACAGCACGGAGTACAGCGAAAAAGTGATTGAGAAAAAATTAAAGTACGAAAGAAGTAATGGAGGCAACTAATATGCTATGGAAAAACATAATAGGATACACGCTGAAAAACCTTGCAATGGCAAGAAGAGATACAGAGATTACATTCAAGGTACCGAGAGAAGAGATTGATAAATTCATTGTTGAACGCTTTGGGGAACTGATAGAAAAATACAATTCGATGGACAAAGAGGCTCTCGATGCAGAGCATATGCGCTTTCAGGAAGAGGGCAAAGAGCTTATCATACAGGAACTCAAGGAAATCATAAGAGGTGCAGATCTATGAAGAGAACGGCATATATCATAGGCGACAAGAAGAAATTCGGAGCCGATAGAGACTTCGAAAAAGCCGAAAGGCATCTTGAAAATTTCTTTTTCGAGGTGTTCAACCCGAAGAAACACCATAGTGAAGTTCTCAGAGCAGCAGACTTTGACGAAGAAGAAGCTGCAGAGATATTTATGCAGTATATGAAAAACTGCGACATTGTATTTGTACTAAAAACATATACCCTGTCAGCTGAAGCCCACAGAGAATTCAGAGTAGCAGAGCTGCTGGGAATACCGATGAGCTTTCAGGTCTGGGAATAACATTTATTAATCTATTTGCACAACGCTGAAGAACGAAAGGAGCAATAAAATGAGCGAGAAGACTGACAAAGCAATAGCACGCATAACGGATGAATGCAAAGGAAATGAACACCTTATCCCTTTTGAGGAATATCTGACATCAATCTGCACAACAGATGATGTGGCAGAGAAAATCCTGAATGAGAACAAAAATTTAAAAGGCTGCTTTGAAAAGATGAAAAGCATTGCCCGCTCCCGCGCAAAAAATAACTGCGCGTACATTCCACCGGAAGAAGGTTTCCAGATCATAAAAGACTATTACGGGATAAAGGATAATAAAAAAGCCGGTCCCGCTATAGATATAATGGACCTTTTATAGGAGGCGGCTATGAACAGACCATATAAAATCGAAAGACCTGCGGGGGTTGAAAAATTCATACTTAAGAACGCAAACGAAGCGTACCTGCTTTTTAACAAGAAAGAAAACACTGTTTTTTGTACAATCAGGAACGCGCAGATTAGGCGGAGTGCAAACAAATTGGCGCACAATAAGTCTGTAAGGTGTAGTTCATGCAGCCAAAACTGTGAAGCCATACCTAAAGAAACGAGGTACGGCAGGCAAGGCCTTACAGAAACCGGGCGGGTGCTGTGGTTTACGAAAGAGAAAGACACAGTATATGCCCAACTCGATGAATACAAAATAGATTACCAAGACGAAGAAGCAAGGGTCACATATAACCCTGTAGAGCAATATAAGATTTCGGCAAAAGAACGAATAAGATATGAAAAACAGTATCCGGTCTACTTCAGAGGCGGTGGGAGATGGGAACGCGCAACAAGATTTAGGCTTCCTAAGCCGGCAAGCTATACGCAGTACAATTACGGCCGACCGCCGTTCTTCGAGACTTTGCTCTATACGAAAAACTTGGAAAAAATAAATGTGGGACCACTTAGATATGCCGATACTGCAGCATTGGCTCGGCTAGTGGAAGAAGATGCATACGAATATCTGTATTTGCTCTATCAGTGGTGTACCTACAGATCTGTAGAACTGTTGTACAAGGCAGGCTTCACAAACATTATAAAAGATAGAGCCCTTGAACAAGGAAGCAAGTGTATAAACTGGCGGGGTACTAGTCTCAAAAAAATACTTAGATGCTCGCCGGCAGAGGTAAAGGCTTTGCGGCGGGCAAATCCTAACTTCAAAGACCTTGAGGCGTACAGACGGGGTAAAGACATTATTGCGAATATGCGTGTGGAATTTATCCCGTTGCTCCGACACCATTATGCACAGCAGCGCTTAATAGAAATAGAGGGGCAGGTAAACCTTCAAAGAGCGATGGAGTATATATGCTCCAAAAAAATAACACTGAATGACTACTGCGACCACTTACGCCTGCTTAGCAAGACTGGTCAGCGAAAAAACAGCGGTAATTTTTACCCTGATGACTTTCATGCAAAACACGAAGAACTTACAAAGCTGTATGCAGCAAGGAAGAAAGCATCGGTGAATATAGGAATCAAAAAAGCGGCAGAAGCGGCGGGAAAACTGGAATACAGCTCAGGAGACCTGACAATCGTACCGGCGAAAGAGATAACAGAGCTTGACAAAGAATCGCATTGTCTGGGACATTGCGTTAGAACATATGACGAGAAGATATCAGAGGGAAGAGCCTATATATTCTTTATACGCCGGCAGAAGGAACCGGAAACACCATATTATACGCTTGAGCTCAGCCCAAGCCATAAGCTTGTTCAGTGTAGGGGCGATCATAATTGCGATATGACAGACGAGGTAAAAAGTTTCGTACAGGAATGGATGAAGTTCGTTAACAAGCAGATAAAGAAGAAAGGAGTAGCATAAATGAACGAAGTAGTAGATGTTGAATTCAGAGAAGTGCAGGAAAGAACGCTGCCTGTAATAGCTTCCGAAATAAAGACAATAGAAGAAGTAGTATACAAGACAACCCTTGAGGGAGTAATTCAGATAGGCAGGAGACTGGAAGAGGCGAAAGGACAGATTGGTCACGGCAGCTTCTCGGACTGGTGCAAGGAATGTCTGGGATACTCACAGAGGCAGGCACAAAAATACATGGAAATATCATCGAAATACAGCGATGAAAACAGTCCTTTTTCAAATGCGAATATATCTTCGCATTTGAGCATTTCCAAGGCTTACAGCCTCTTGGCGCTTCCTGAGGAAGAGGTGGAAAACTTCACCGAAGAGCACGACGTTGAGAGTCTGACCGTAAAACAGCTTGAGGAAGAAATAAAGAACCTGAAAGAGGAAAAGACGAGAGAACTCGAAGAAAAAACAGAAGAGGTGCAGGAGCTCAAAAGCATAATGCTGCAGTTAGAGAATGAAAAAGCGAACATTCCGGACACCGAGGCGCTGGAGGCAGAGCTTAAGCAGATGCGGGAAGCTCTGGAGCAGGCTGAAACTGAAAAAGAGAAACTGGAGCAAAAGGTTGACAAATTTAAAGGCAAGGCAGATAAGGCGGAAGAAGAAAAAGAAAAAGCAGTAAAAAAGGTAACTGACGAGAGAGATGATGCAATCAGGACTGCCGTCAATGAGGCCATAGAGGAAACTTACAAAGAAGCTCAAAAAGCTGCAGAAGAAGAAAAGGCGGAACTCAGAAAACAGCTGAACTCAGCAGATCCGGTACTGGTGAAATTCAAGGAGCGCTTCGACGCCCTGCAAGCGTGCGTCGAAAGCATTAAAAAAGCCATAGCCGAAAGCGGAGACGAACAGCAGCGGGAGAGTATGAAAAAAGCGCTAAAGACTGCACTCTCCCAGATACAGGAGGCAATATAATGCCAGGAAAGATATCGATAACAGAGGAAGAGTTCAGAGGACTCTGCGCTAAATACACAAGAGAAGAAATTGCACAAATGAAAGGGGCGACAGTAAACTGGGTTTGGTCGAAAACAAAGAAATATGGAATAAAACCTGTAGTAGTGTGCAAAAGATGCCAGAAAAGATTCACCCCGAAAGGAAGGGAGGAATACTGCCCTTCTTGCAGAACGACTCCAATAAAGGAAAGAAACAGACCTGCGCACAAACCGGAAATGAATATAAAGAAATCAAACGCATTTGAAATAGAAAGGCAAATGCGCGAACAAGGCAGAAGCTATGCAGACTACCAGAAGGCGAAGACGATCGAAGAGTTCGCAAGAGTAAAGGTGACGAAATGAAGAACAACCCGGCAAACACAATCAAAGATACCATGTGGCACTTCCTGATAGATGAGGGGCAAAAGGCAAACATCAAAGCACTAAAAGAAGCGGTCTATGACCTTATAGGGATGACGACCCAGAAAAACGCAGGCCAGCGCAAAACAAAAAAAGATATAGACTGGGATAATCTCGACATGACTATGATGACAATTGTCATAGAAGCTACAGCACTTGTCTTGTCAGGGAAACTGGATGAAAAGGAAGAAAAGAAGGCGCCAGAAGACGTCACAGTTCTTAACGATGTACTTTGCGAAAACTACAAAATAGGTCTTTGCGGAAACTGCAAAGCAGTTGTTGACAACGCAGAAAACTACTGCCGTAAATGCGGGCAGGCGATTTTATGGGAGGACATAAAAGAATGAAAAAAATAAAACAGATTGAAAAAGAGCAGGTTATGCCGTTCTTGAGCAACGGAGCAAGTGTATATCGGTTCCACATTGACAACTCCGATCTTGTTGATTTAGAACACTCAAGCGTAGCTTCTATCAGAGAATGGCTTGATGATGAAGAATGTCTCTATTTTACTATTGAAGAGGTGGCTAATGAAAAAGGTAAATAGAGCGGTACTCAGAGGAAAACCTCTAGATAGTGACTGCAAATCAGCTAATACGACCACAGGCGAATTCGGAAATGACGATAAGAGAATATTCTGCTATGGGTTAATTGATGCAATGAATGATGAATATTTAACGAAATGCAAAGAATGTGGAGCATTTGTGTATAATGCAAAACCGTTGGAGGTGGAGTAATGCGGTTAAAATATGAGGCAGGATATGATGAAGATGATTGGGTGCATAAATGTATGTCTTGCCAACATAGCTACACCAAAATAAATGAAAGTGATACTTTGTTTTGTTCGGTGTGCAAATCGGGAAAATGTAAATATGAACCGATTAAAGAGAAGTTGAGAGGTAAGCAGGAATGAGCAATGAAATTAAGGAATTTTTCAAAAGTCTACCCAAAGGCAGATGTCACCCCTGCGAGTATGCAAGAGCTGTATTTGCCCAAGACCAGTCTATGTTCCTCGGCTGCTATCACGAGCCGTATAGGGGCAAGTGGGTTGCGGAAATTAAAGACTGTCCAAAAAAACTGAACAAGGAGAAGAAAGATGAACGAGAAACAGAAAGCAATGGACAGGCTCTATAAGCACAAGAATATGCTTACATATCAACAATACCGGACCTTTAAGGGGCAGATATGCTCAGGAGATATAGTAGGATTTCACAAGGGCTTAGATAGGATATTAAAAAGAAAAGGAGAAGTAAAATGTCAGAGATAAATATAGGAACAATCAATATTATTTTTAACAGCAATATGAATAGCGCGCAGGAAATGATACCGGCAGCGAAGCGTTGCGAAGACGGCCCCGCTGAAGCGCCGGTGAAGATTGTAACCTGGGCAGACGGAACAGATGAAGAAATAGTTGCAATGGTTAAGGCAGCAGACGAGGGACTGATCGATTTGAAAGATTACTGGAATGTTGGAGATGTAAGAAAGGTTATGCTGTCTGAGACAGAAAGCTACGAATGGTATACGTCCCACAGCAGACAGGAGGCTGAATTCGTACTGATGAACGCCGGAGGGAAGACACTGCTAACACCTACTGAGTCAGGCAGGACAACCTGCAGCTTCATTGTAGGATTGAAAGACTGCCTCAAGGAAGAGGACAAAATCAATAAAGAAGATACAAATAAAGGCGGATGGGAAAACTCGGATATAAGGGAATGGTGCAATGACGGATTTGCACAGTCAATCCCGCAGTCCCTGCAGACGATATTCAAAAACTTTGTAAACGCCACACATACAGACGGGAAGATAGTTGAAACGGTAGACCTGTTCGCGCTTCCGTCAGAAGTTGAGGTATATGGCGGCGTCAGATATTCTGCACAGGGAGAAGGCATACAGTTTGAGTTTTACAAAAACCCGCTCAACAGGATTAAGTGCTTAGGCCCTGGAGGACATCAGGCCTACTGGTGGGAGCGTTCTCCTTATTCGAGCGATTCGGCTCTTTTCTGCATAGTCGGCTCGGACGGCA